>Ga0308016_10000326_pt1 | contig 24524 bp, 28 predicted proteins | sample Neamet233_FD_203129 | JGI IMG/M metagenome (GOLD analysis project Ga0308016, IMG submission 203129) | Marine microbial communities from water near the shore, Antarctic Ocean - #233 | ecosystem: Environmental > Aquatic > Marine > Unclassified | place: Southern Ocean | collected 2014-07-28
GATGAAGATGGAAGGCTTGATCATGGGACGATGTTTTCAAGAGCCATCAAAGAGAATTTAATTGATACTGAGCACTCTATACAAGTTGGAATAAGAACACATAATAGCAATACAAAAGGAGTAACTATTCTTCATGCACCTTGGGTTCATGAGAATGGAGTTAAAAAAGTAATTGAAAAGATAATTGAAGTTGTAAAAGATCGGCCTGCATACCTTACATTTGATGTGGATGGTCTTGATCCAGCATATGCCCCTGGAACTGGAACACCTGTTGCTGGAGGCCTAACATCTGCCCAGGCATTAGGTATTATTAGGGGCTTAGATGGCTTAAATTTCATTGGAGCAGATGTTGTTGAAGTTGCACCAGTTTATGACCATGCTGAAATTACTGCAATTGTTGCAGCGACTATTGCGCATGATTATTTAGTCATTAGAGCCAAGCAAAAAATGAAGAAGAAGTAAAATTTTATTTTCTTAAAAATATGATGAAAATTGGAATATTGTTAGTTGGAAGAGCTCCAGAAGACTTGGTTAAAGAATATGGTACTTATGCAGAAATGCTTATTACGCTTATTAATTCTGAGGAGAAAGTATTTGAATTCAAAACATTTAATATTCTAGATGCAGTATTTCCAAAAGATCATCTTGAGTGTGATGGATGGATTGTTACTGGCTCTCCCCACGGTGTTTATGAGGATCACTCTTGGATACCATTAATTAGTGAAATGATTAAAAATATCTATAAAGATAAACTTCCAATCTTTGGAGTCTGTTTTGGGCATCAACTAATTGCTCAAGCGCTTGGAGGGAATGTTGAAAAATCAATAAAAGGATGGGGCTTGGGACTTCATACTTATCAAATTAGCAATAAAACAGATTATATGAGTAATTTGTTGGAAGAGGTTACCTTAAATATTTGTCATCAAGATCAGGTTCTGCAAGCGCCAGAGGGCGCTACTGTTTATGCAAAATCTGATTTTTGTGAAAATGCTGGTTTTTATATAAAAAATAAAGTTCTTACAATGCAAGCGCATCCCGAATTTTTGGTCAATTTCACAAAGGATCTTCTGTCAGCTAGAAGAGATATAACTATACCAAAGGAATTTGTAGATCCTGCTTTAGTGAGACTTGAAGCTAGACCTGAAAGTGTTCAGTCAATTCAGTTCGCTGAAACTATAAGGCAGTTTTTTAAATTAAGCTAGCTTGTTATAAGCCTCAGTCGCTTTATCTGTAATATATTTTCCAATTGGGATAGCTGACGTTGCTGCAGGTGATGGTGCGTTGCATACGTGGATTGATCGCCTACTCTCAGCAAATAAAAAGTCATGCACTAGTGTGCCATCATCTAAAACTGCCTGCGCTCTAATTCCTGCAGGATAGGATTGCAGGTCATTAAGTTTTATCAGAGGACTGTATTTTTGCACCTCCTTTAAATAACCTTTCTTAAAGATTGAGTTTTTCATTTCATATAAGCCTGATTTAAAGTTCTTCATAAGCACCTTATGAAAGCCTTTAAATGTTAATAACTGAAAACTATCCTTAAGGCTGAAATTAAACTGACTATAACCCTCACGCTTAAATCCTAGGACTGCATTTGGCCCAACAGTTATACTTCCATCAATCATTTTAGTTAAATGAACCCCTAGGAAAGGAAGGCTTGGATCAGGTATTGGGTAGATCAAATGCTTAACGAGATTGTTATGTTTCTCAGGAAGCTTGAAGTACTCTCCTCTAAAAGGAACAATTTGAAAGTTAATTTTAATTTTAAGAAGTTTTGCTATTCTGTCAGCCATTAAACCGGCACAGCAAACAAGATATCTAGAGCTGAATATTTCATTCGAAGTTATAATTTGAATTTTATCTTCGTCTTCCTTAAGATTAATTATTTTAGTATTAAGAAGAAACCTTCCACCTAATGACTCAAATTGCTGTGACATTTTCTCTGTAATTAATTTATAGTTAACGATTCCAGTTGACTTAACTAAAAGCGCACCAATACCAGAGATATTTGGCTCAATTTCATTTAATGTTTTTTTATTTAAAATTTCAACTTCAATATCATTCGATTTGCACCGTTCATAAAGCTCTTTCATCCGCCTTAATTCAATATCATTTGTGGCTACTAGTAATTTACCGCACTGTTGGTATGGAATTTGATGAAGTGAGCAGAAATTGATTGTTTCCTTTAATCCTTCTCTGCAAAATTTTGCCTTTAAGCTGCCAGGCTCATAATAAACTCCAGCATGAATGACGCCACTATTGTGTCCCGTTTGGTGTTGAGCAAAAGATCTTTCTTTTTCAATTAGTAGGATGCGTTTATCAGGGTGTTTTGTAATAAGTGATAGTGCTGTTGAGACTCCAACAATACCACCTCCTAAAACAACATAGTCGAACATTAGCTCTTTCTTCATTTGAACAAGTATATTAAAAAGAAATTATTTATCATTATCGCCAGTATTTTCAACAAAAACACCTCTTTGACGAAGAAGTTCCCTATGAAGATTTTTTTTGGCTATAAATTTATCTCTTCCATGAAGCCAGCAATAATTATTAATAATAAGCATACTTCCTTCGGGTAATTTTACATTTGAAGTGTTCGTCTCTTTTTCGAGTGACTCTCCCATTTCATATAAATAAAGTCCTTGCTCAATATTCAAAGGTTCAACGAATTGATCAATAAAAGACATAATTGGCTTTCCATCATTCATCTCCTCTAAAAAGATTGGATGTGACGTTTTATAACTAATATTTTTACTAGAGGGCGATCCCCATTGAAGATTTTCTTTTGCTAACGGATGATGATAAAATTTATCCAAATCCTGCCAGTCATCAACATGAAGGAGAAGTGAATCACCACCTTCGACATCAACTTCAAGAATTTTTTGCATGATTACCCAGTCAGTGGTCTCTTCAACATAAGTACCATCATTGTGGAGTTCCATTCTGCGATGGGCTTGACGGAGGTAGCTGTCACTATTGTCTTCATTTTTAACACTAAATCTAGCATAAAACTTACCTGACATTGAATCAAGGTTTGGAATGCCTATAAGATGAGAAATTGCCGTAGATAGTAGAACATTAAAATCTATAAACTCTATTCCATTTAGAGTTGAGTTATTTAATAACTCGCATTCCAGTAATATTGCTCCAGTGGATCGATTTTTAAGAGTTTTTAATAGAAATTTACCTAAAGTATCATCGGTTACCTTGTTTAGACAATCTGCAAGATAAAACCTTATAAATGGTTTATATTCAATAGATTGAACATTATGATCAACTATTTTCTTAGAAAACTTTTCTACAGTATTTTTTGATAACGTAAGAACCTGAACTCTTGAGTTATTTTTATGCTTGCTTAATTCAAAACCAACATTTAAGATTTTTTTTGAATTCATAACAGTTTATTAAGTATTTTATATAATGTCGACATTATTTAATTATAACTACATTTTTAAATGATTCAAGCTATACTGTAGTTAAACTATATAAAAAAGTAGTAAATGGATACTTCTAAGCAAAATACAGCCTCTCAAATTCTTGATACATTAACTAATGATATTATTCAGGGTGAGTTCTCACCCGGTGAAAAATTACAAATTAAAACTTTAAAAGACCGCTATAAAGTTGGAACAAGTCCAATAAGAGAAGCACTATCACAACTAATTGCAAAGGATTTAGTTGTGTCAGAAAACCAAAAAGGCTTTTATGTTAGTAATATATCTATTGATGATTTAACTGACATATATCAGGCAAGATCAAAAATAGAAGGCCTATGTCTAGATATGGCTATAAAAAAAGGTGATGATTTTTGGGAATCAAAAATAATTGCAGCTTCTCATTTATTAGCTAAATACAGTAAATCTGAAAATATTGATATGAGCGAATGGCAAAATCGACATTTTTCATTTCATGAAGCATTAGTTTCTGGTTGTGACTCACCAAGACTATTTCAGATAAGACAATCACTTTATGAAAAATCTACTCGATATCGAAATCTTTGGCTTCAACAAAACGTTACTAACTATGAAGTACTCCAAGCAAATCAGAACGAGCATGTTGCGCTAATGGTATTGGTGCTTGAAAGAGATTCCATACCTGCTCAAAAGCTTATAGAGGCACACATAATGACACCGGTCGAGATTATAAAGAAAAACCTGCCTTAATAAAGCTTGATGGCAGTAAACTGCAGAGGTCGAGAAAGTTTCGTAGGAATGCTGTGTTCATTATCAAATAGAATTGGTGCAAGTGCTTTTAACATGTCTTCATAGACAGCTCTTTTAAAGTCAATCACTTCATCGACGGGTTTCCAGTAGTCAACCCACTTCCAGTCATCAAACTCAATATCATGGTGTGAATCAAGAGTGATATTGTCATCACCAGATTTAAGTTTTAATAGGAACCAAACCTGTTTCTGACCAATGCAGGTCGGTTTTTGACGACGCCTAATGTGCTCTGCAGGCAGATCATAACGAAGCCATTTAGGAGTTTTAGCTAAAAGAGTTACATGGCCTGGATTAAGACCAACCTCTTCCTCAAGCTCTCTATAAAGAGCATCTAGCTCAGTTTCATCTGTATCAATTCCACCCTGAGGAAGTTGCCATGCATCTTGTTTAAAGCGCTTTGCTAGAAGTATTTGCCTTTTTTCATTAGTAATTACAATGCCAACATTTGCGCGATATCCATCGCTATCTATCACTAGTCATCGCCAGAAAACACACCTAATAGGTGAAGAAGGCTTAAGAATAGGTTGTAAATAGAAATGTATAGAGTAACCGTTGCCATGATGTAGTTAGTTTCTCCGCCATGAATAATATTGCTTGTTTCATATAATATAAGACCACTCATTAGTAATATGAATGCAGATGAAACTGCAAGAGATAAAGCAGGCATTTGGAAAAAGTATGCTGCTATACCCGCTAAAAATGCAACTACTATTCCAGCAGTCAGGAAGCCAGACATAAAGCTAAAGTCTTTTTGAGATGTAATAGCGTAGAAAGAAAGCGATAAAAAGATAACCGCAGTACCTGTCATTGCCATTCCAACTAGCTCCGCTCCATTTGAGAAGGCAGTTGTATAGGCGCCAACAATTGGCCCAAGGGTTAGCCCCATGAAGCCAGTTAGTGCAAAGACTGCGAGGATTCCAAAAGCTGAATTTCTAAGCTTTGTTACCAAAAAAAGTAGCCCAAAATAGCCACCAAGCGTTATTAGAAGACCGAAGTAAGGCAATCTAAGATACATTGATAAGTAAGCCATTAAGCCGCTGAAAAGAAGCGTTGCTGATAAAAGTTGATACGTATTTCTTAGTGTCCGATTTATTACAATCGCACTTGAAGTTGTCTGAACATTTGTAGGCATAATTAAATTGTGAAGTAAAAGTGTAAAATATAGTCAATTTTGGTCGAAAACACAAGGTTTTCATGAAACTTATTTTAGGGTTAGGAATTACAGGACTATCTGTAGCTCGTTTTTTCTTTAAAAATGATATCTCATTTCGTATTGCTGACACTCGTCAAGAGCCTCCTATGCTTGAAGTAAGTAAAAAAGAGGGCCTACTTAATGATGCTTATTTTGGAGATTGGAATGAAAATCTTTTGATTGGTATTTCTGAAGTAATTATTAGTCCAGGTATCGCTGAGTCCGAAGATATTGTAATTTGGATGCGCAATAAAAATATTCCAATAATTAGTGATATAGAATTATTTGGTCGATATGCTATGTCACCAATTATTGGCATTACTGGCTCAAATGGAAAATCAACCGTAACTCAATTATTAGGTGAGATGGCACTTGCCGATGGGAAAAATGCTGTTATTTGCGGAAATATCGGCAAGCCTGTAATGGACAGTTTAAGTGATGAAGCCGAACTCTATGTTGTTGAGCTTTCAAGTTATCAATTAGATTACACCAATAAACTTTCTTTATTAACTGGCGTAATTACGAATATAACTCCTGATCACCTTGATAGGTACTCTAGCTTTAGTGATTATATTTCCTCTAAGCTTTCTATATACAAGTATTGCCAATTCTCTACTGTAAATCTAGATGTAGATTTGGCTAATGGCGTAGATGGAGATAACTACTATGCAATTGAATCAAGTAACTTAAGATGTGACTTTATCGCTAAGCAAAATGGTAACACCTATGAAGTTTTTCATAAAGGCAAACGTCTAATTACAAGTGATGACTTGAAGGTTGTTGGAAGACATAATATAGAGAATCTATTGGCAGCCTTAACGTTAGGCTATCGTTTTGGATTATCCTTAAAAGTAATGACTCAGGCTGCAATTGACTTTAAAGGGTTGGAGCATAGATTGGAATTTGTTTCAACAATAAACGATATAGATTACTACAACGATTCAAAATCAACCAACGCAATTTCTACTATAACTGCCATTAATGCTCTTTTTGAAAAATACAATAACTTAATATTAATTGCTGGCGGAATATCCAAAAAAGAAGACTATTCAGAATTTTTCAAATTAATAAATCAAAAAATTAGAGTAGTTGTTTTAATTGGAGAATGCAGAGATGATTTCCTAAAGCAAATTACTTCCCCTCATGTTGAAGTTGCAGATTCAATGAAAAAGGCGGTATCGATGGCTACTTCAATGGCAGAAGGTGGCGCAGTACTGCTTTCTCCTGGATGCGCAAGTTTTGATATGTTTATTGATTTTAATGATCGTGGAGAGGCTTTTAAGCGGTTTGTTCTTGAAGAAACTTGAGCGCTTTTTCAATCTCTATTTGATTTAATGTAAGAGCTTTGTCTTCATTCCTTAGCCATGTGCATTGACGTTTACATAATTGCCTAGTAGCAATGATTGCTTTTTCAATCATTTCTTGTTTGCTGTAATTTCCTTCAAAATAATTCCATGCTTGCCTATAACCAACGCATCTCATAGAGGCTAGGTCTAAATTTAGTTTTGCATTTTTTCTGAGTGTTTCTACTTCATCAAGAAATCCATCTTTAATCATTTTTATAAAGCGCTGCTCAATTCTTTGATGAAGCATAGCTCTATCAGGCATGAGTACAATTTTTTTAATATTAAGATCGAGCTTATTCTGGTTTTTTTTGCCCTGAAGCTTGCTTAATGCTTCTCCAGAAAGATGAAAAACCTCAAGCGCCCTGGTAACTCTTTGAGAATCATTGGAGTGAATGCGTGCTGCTGATTGAGGGTCAATTTCTACTAATTTTGAATGAAGTTTTTCACTGCCTTCACTTCTTAAAAGATCATTAAAGTGCTTGCGAGATTCATCAGTAGACGCAGGGAGTTCAGACAAACCATGCTCTAAAGCATTAAAGTAAAAAGAAGTGCCCCCAACCAGAATAGGTAATTTACCTTCTGCTAGAGCTGATTTAATATGTTCTTTTGCCAGTGATATAAACTCAGTTACTGAAAAGCTATCATCAGGCTCACAAATATCAACTAATTCATGAGGGTGAGATTTAAGAATCTCCTTGCTAGGCTTTGCAGTTCCAATATCCATTCCACGATATATTAAAGCTGAATCAACACTTATTAATTTTGAGTTAATGCGTTTACTAATTTCTATAGCTAATTCAGTCTTTCCAGAGGCTGTTGGTCCCATCAAAAAAACTACAAAATTTATTGGCTCAATTGCCATAATAATAGTAAGTTCATAACTATAAGACCTACATTATAATGGCACCTTTATATTTTTTATCTCCAAAAACTATGTTTACGGTTTTAAATCAAGTTAGTGGTAAATCATTCAAGTGTGGAGATGAAGAATCTGTTCTAGATGGAGCGCTTTCAAACGGCTTTAATTTTCCATACGGCTGTCAAAATGGTTTTTGTGGTCAGTGTAAAGCAGTTATCCTTAATGGAGAGATTGATTATGATGGCGAAATTCCATCAGTTTTAAGTAGTGATGATATTGATTCAAATATGGCATTGCTTTGTCAGTGTAAAGCAAAGAGTGATTTATATATTGCAGTTGATGAGCTTGACTCTCTGGCAGCTATTGAAGTTCGCAGTATGCCGTGCCGAGTAGAGCAAATTAATCACTTGAATCATGATGTAATCCAGCTAATATTAAAGATACCTGGTGCTCAATCACTTCAGTATTTGGCAGGGCAGTACCTCGACTTAGAGCACTCAGATTTCGAATCAAGATATTACTCTATCGCTAATGCGCCAACTAACTCAAATTTAATTGAGCTTCATATTCGATTAGTCGATGATGGGAAACTTACTAATTTCATCTTTAATTCGCTAACTGTTAAAACAATTTTAAGAATTGAAGGCCCCAAAGGAAGTTTCTTTCTAAGAGAAGAAAGCGAATGCCCAATCATTTTTATTGCTGGAGGAACTGGTTTTGGCCCAGTTAAGGCAATAATAGAGCACCTTATTAATATTGGGTCTCAAAGGAAGGTTTATTTATACTGGGGGGTAAGAAGTGAAGTCGATTTGTACTCGAACCTTCCATCTGAATGGAGTGAAAAATATACCAACATCTCTTTTATTCCAGTATTATCGGAAGCAAATGAGACTTGGGATGGAAATAAAGGCTATGTTCATGACTCAGTTATTAAAGATTTTGAAGACTTAACAGGATTCGAGGTTTATGCTTGTGGTCCACCTGTAATGGTTAATGCAGCAGCTAAAAGCTGTCGTGAACATCAACTAGTTAAAGAGAATTTCTTTTCTGATTCTTTTGAATACGCAAATGTGAGTAATGACGATGCCTAGTATGGAAAATCATTTAAAAAATCAACTTGATTTAGCTTTGAGTCCAGAGTATTGCGAAGTTAGTAATGAGTCTAGTCAGCATTCAGGACCAGCTACTGAGTCGCACTTTAAAATTGTAGTCGTAAGTCCAACCTTTGATGAAATGAAGCTTATTGATCGGCATCGTTTCATTAATAAGCTTTTTGCTGAAGAGTTAAAGCATATTCATGCTTTGGCAATGCATACCTATAGCCCTCAAGAGTGGCAAAAACGTCAGATTGCACCTAATTCACCCGAATGCTCAAGTAAGAAATAGAAGTGAGATCTGCTCTTTTATTAATCTTTTTGATTCTTTCTGGCTGTCAATCGGTCATTGATAAAAATCAAACTTTAGCCAGCCTCAAGAGTAAGTCAGTCAACACAATTCAATACTCTCAAGAGGATGATTTATGGCAAGTTATTGCCAATCGTCAGGGTATTAAAAGTGTTTCTAATTCAAGAGTTCAAAGTCGTATTGATTGGATAAGTAATCATCCAGAATATCTATCTTTAATTTCAAAAAGAGCAGAGCCTTTTTTATATCTTGTTGTCTCTGAACTAGAAAAGCAGAACGTTCCAATTGAAATTGCTTTGCTGCCTATTGTTGAATCTGATTATTATCCATTTTCATACTCTCATGGAACGGCGGCAGGGTTGTGGCAATTTATACCTTCTACTGGGAGAATGTATGGTCTAGAAGAAGACTGGTGGCATGCAGATAGAAGAGATGTGCTTGCCTCAACCAAAGCTGCTGCTAATTATTTAAAAGACCTAAATGTAATGTTTAAAGGAGATTGGCTTTTGTCTATTGCTGCTTATAATGCAGGTCCAGGACGAGTTCAAAAAGCAATTGATGCAAACATTAAGCTTGGGAAAAAGACGGACTTTTGGAGCTTAAATTTACCAAAAGAAACTGAAAAATATGTTCCTAAACTCCTTGCATTAAGTCAAGTAATCAAAGATCCTTCTCGCTATAATCAAAAACTGCTTAAGATTGATAATAAGCCTTTTTTAAAATCAATTGAACTAGATTCACAGTTTGATTTAGCGCTTATTTCTCAGTGGACTGGGTTAAGTATTGATCAGATTTATAAATATAATCCTGGATTAAAGAGATGGGCAACTCCTGAATCACTCCCATACATAATATTGCTGCCTAAACAAGTTGTTAATAGCTTCAATGATAATTTATTAAAGCAGGGACAAAGACCAAAAATTAGCTGGACACGTTATAAAATAAAGCTAGGAGATAGTCTAAGTCTTATTGCTCAAAGTTACAATACAACAATAGATCAGATAAAGAGTGTTAATGGGCTCGATAATGACACTATAAGGGCTGACAAATATTTAATTGTGCCTTTGGCTCAAAAAGAAGAAGGATACTACTCTTTATCAGAAAATCAACGGGAAAAAAGCAGATTAAATACTCAAAAAAATGCAGAAAAAATTATTTATAAAGTTGTTTCTGGAGATAGTCTATGGAAAATTTCTACTAAGTTTGATACAACAATAAATAATCTTGTAAAGTGGAATCAAATTAGTCCATCTGATTCTTTGAGTATTGGAAAAGAATTAGTTATCTTAAGGGACAACAAAAATAAGACAGAGTTAGCTAAAATAACGAATACTGGAATCGATATTGATAGAAATATTTTTTACACGGTCAAACAGGGTGATAACCTTTCAATGATTGCTCAAAAATACAAAGTTAAGGTTTCAGATATTAGAGCTTGGAATGATTTAAGTGAAGGATATGTTTTACAACCAGGTGACAAATTAACCATTACAATTAATGTAGTCAATTCAAATTTATCATGAAAACAATACCAATCCAAAAGACCATTTTAGCCACTTTAGCATTTGCTTTTTCTAATTGGAAAAAGTTACTTGAGGTCAGTATTTTTCCATTACTTCTAGCCCTTCCTTTCTTGCCAGAACTTATGAATTTATTATCTATGGCAAAACCTGGAAGTGAGATTCCAGATAATATTAATTTTCATGTAACTTATCTTCTAATGTTTATTTATGCCTCAATGGCAATGTTAATTAATGTGTATAGACTTGTAATTCTGGGGAATAATTCTGTAAATCGATTAGGTTTTGTTTTACCTAACCTTAGGTTTGGCCGCTTTTTTCTTTTGGCAATTCTTTTGGGCGTTGGACAAGCAATAACACTTGCTTCAATTTATTTGTTACCGTTTTATCTTTTACTTGTTCCGTTAACGCTTAATTTAGTATCAATAGCAAATGACGTGCCTTATAAGAGAATAGAAGTGACATGGCAGTCTCGCCTAAATATTTTCTTAATCAATTTTATTGGCCCATTCATTTTAATTTCCTTGATAGGGCTTATTGAAAATGACTATCTAGATTCTTTCTTTAGTTTTATCTCAATCTACTGGACTTCAATAAGCATAGCATTGTGTTACAAAGTTATAATGGCGAATAGCTCAACGCAAAGCCATTAGGGTATCTCATATCAAAAATACCTCTAGTTCTAATTTTTTCATACTTTTTCAGTTTATCAAAAGATTTGATAAATAACTCTAGGCGTTCATTTTGCTTTTGATATCCTAAGATAACCTTTATATTGTTATCAAGCGTTAATTCATCAATGGAAGTTCTTTCAAAAAGAGAAATTTTAACTGGTTCTAAAATCGACTGGTACATAGTAAAGTCAAAATAAAATTGTTTAACCTCGGATTCAGATACTATTCCAATAGGTTTTCCTGAGTTAATAGTTAAGTTTGGTTTAAATAATATGCCTAGAGAAGATATATAGCCTTCAGTTCCAAAGCGCATAGCAATATCATGCTTTTCTAATGCAATTCGAATCCTGTTCCAAAATATTCTTTCAACTTCTACATTTGAAATCCATGGGTGCTTTTCTAGCTTATTTTTGATTTGAGAGAGATTAAGTAAATATTTATTTTTAAGAAGGGGCTTAATTAACTCATCATACTCATAAGCTTGGGCTTGCAATTCTCCCTTTATTTCCCAAGAGATATTTGGCCTAAGCAGTGTTGATTTTTCAACAAGATATATTAAGTAAGCAATTGAAAGAGTAAGAAGTAAATAGAAAACTGATTTAAATATTTTATTTAAAAAATATTTAAAAGGTTTTTTTTGTTTTTTTACGTAATTTTTTCTTTGTCTAGCCATTTAGGATTTTAATTACTAATTCTTCAAAACTTATGCCTGATGCTTTAGCTGCGATTGGAACAAGTGAATGAGATGTCATTCCTGGCACTGTATTTATTTCTAATAGGTATGGGTTCTTATTATTATCAAGAATAAAATCAATCCTGCCCCAGCTTGATGCCCCAGTTAAATTAAAAGCCTTTAATGCTATCATTTGAATCTTTTTTTCTTGTTCTATAGTTAAACCTGAGGGGCATAAGTATTCGGTTTTATTACTATCATATTTTGAGTGATAATCATAAATATCATTTTCTGAAATAATTTTTATGCTTGGGAGTGTTTTGTTATCTAATATTGCAACAGTATATTCATCACCTTCAACCCATTGTTCTATTAATGCCTCATCATTGTATTGCCAGGCAGTTTTAAGGGCGTCATCCAGTTCATTTTGATTGTTAACCTTTGTAATACCAAGACTAGACCCTTCCAAAGTTGGTTTTACAGCCCATGGAAGAGGAAAATCTATTGAGTCTAAATTCTGTCCTTTTAAGGCAACGATTGATCGAGATAGGGGAAGGCTATGCTTATCCCATAAGTCTTTAGTAGTAGCTTTATTCATGCATAGATTTGATGCTAGAGCACTCGATCCAGTAAAGGGAATGCCTTTTTTCATAAGTTCGGATTGAATATAGCCATCTTCTCCACCTCTGCCATGCAGGACTATAAATGCTTTATCAAATTCTTTTTCCCAAAGAGTATCAAGATTTTCGTGATTAAGATCAAACGAGAAACAGTCTACATTGCTTTTAAGCAGGGCCTGATAAACTGCATTACCACTTAGCAGTGATATCTTTCTTTCAGCTGAATAGCCTCCCATTAATACAGCAATCATATGATTATTATTTCAGTTTCAAGTTCAATATTGTGTTTATCCTTTATTACACTTTGAATGTGAGTAATTAAATTTTCAATATCTGAAGCGCTTGCATTATTCTGATTAATAATATAGTTTGCATGCATTTCTGAAACGCAAGCTCCCCCAATGCAAAAACCTTTAAGCCCACTTGATTCAATTAATTTAGCTGCATAATGATCTTTGGGGTTCTTAAAAACGCTCCCACAACTTGCTAAACCGATTGGTTGAGTTGAGTTTCTTTTATGAAGTAGATCCTGAACATTGTCATTGGGCTGTTTTAAATTAAAGTCAAAAAGAGAGCTAATGAAAACTTCATCACTAAATTTATGAAGAGTAGATCGATAAGAAATTTCATAATCCGTGGGAAATCTTTCTTGAATCTCTCCAGATAAATTTATGGTTTTGACTGAATGAACATATTGCCATATCTCAGAGCCAAATGCGCCTGCATTCATAGCAAGTGCGCCACCTACACTCCCTGGAATAGCACTAAGAAATTCTGCTCCAAATTTTAAATTTGCTTGTGAAAATCTTGATAATTTCGCGAGAGAAGTCCCTGCTCCCGACTCGATTAATCCATTTGAAATAGTAAGGTCTTTGAGATTTTTTGTATTAATTGTTACGCCACTAAAGCCACTATCACGAATCAACAAGTTACTGCCAAGACCAACCATTAATACAGGCTTTGTATTAGTTTTTAAAAAATTAGAGAGCTCATTTACATCCTCAGGCTTAAGAAATTCACTAGATATACCACCTGACCTTAAAGAGCAGTGTTTTGACATTGGTTCATTGAACTTAAGCATTATTTTTTATTCATGAAATGATCTTTTAACTGGTGTGGAATTTTATTTACATCACCAGCACCAAGAGTAAGAATTACATCATTTTCAGCAACTATATTTGGAATTATTTCAATTATTTCATCAATATCCTTAACTACAATTGGATCGATCGAGCTTCTTCTTCTTATTGAGTCAGCAAGGGTTGATGAGCTAATTGTATTAATTGGAGACTCATTGGCTGGATAGATGTTAAGTAAAACTAATACATCTACTTTAGATAAGCAGCTTACAAAATCATTGAATAAGTCTCTAGTTCGTGAATATCTATGAGGTTGAAAAATAACTACAAGCCTTTTATCTGGATAGGTGTTCCTCAAAGTACTTACAACCTCAGTGATTTCATTAGGGTGATGTCCATAATCGTCAAAGAGTGGTATAAGATGAGTATTTATAGTTAAATTCTGGTGATAATCAAGTCTTCTTGATACGCCACTAAAATGAGACAGAGCTTTTTGTATTACCTTAAGATCTATCTCTAGTTCAATTGCAACACTAATTGCAGCGAGAGAATTTAAGATATTATGCCTTCCTATTAGATTAAGTGACACAGGGAATTTTTTTTGATATTTTTTACAGCTAACATCAAATGACATTTTCATATCACTCTGTTTAACATTTGATGCTTTGACATCTGCATCATCACTAAAACCATAACTCAAAACTGGCCTATGAATCTTTTTCAGAATATCCTTAACGCCACTATCATCTATACAGGCCACGCAAACTCCATAGAATGGTAGATTTGATGTAAAGCTTAGAAAGGCATCTGTAAGGTTATCATAGCTATGATTATAAGTACTCATATGATCTTCATCAATATTTGTAATAACGCTTAACATTGGTTGAAGATGAAGAAAAGATGCATCACTTTCATCTGCTTCAGCAATTAAATAATCACTTTTTCCTAGTTTGGCATTCATACCAGTTGCATTTATAATGCCCCCAATAATGTAAGTTGGGTCAAGCTTTGCTTCAGTCATTATGTGAACAATTAGACTGGTCGTAGTTGTTTTGCCATGAGTTCCGGAAATCGCTATTCCAAAGCGAAAGCGCATAAGCTCTCCCAACATTTCAGCTCTTGGAACAATTAATAATTTTTGCTGTCTAGCCTCCTGGAGTTCAGGATTATTTTTATTAATTGCAGAAGACACAACAACTGCCTGTTTACCTTTTACATTTTCAGCCTTTTGTGAATAACTAATCTTACAGCCTATTTCCTCTAGTTTTTTTGTTGCTTGATTAGACTGAATATCTGATCCAGATATTTCGTAACCTAGGTTAGCAAGAACTTCTGCAATTCCGCTCATTCCAGAGCCACCTATTCCTATGAAGTGTATTTTTTTAATTTTTGAACGTGTGGGGTTGTCTATTAGAGTCATAATTTGCTAACGGTTATAATTGTTATTGCTTGAACTCCTTCACCTCTTCCAAAGGCAGTCAATCCTTCCCCTGAAGTTGCAGTTATACCTACATCATTAATATTTATTTTGCAGATAACTGAAATTTTTTGCTTCATAAGTTCAATTTGAGGGGATATTTTTGGCATTAAGCATTCAACAGAGATTGCTATATGATTTATTTTCCATTCATGTAAATCATCGAGGGCAAGTTGTAAATATTTACTACTGTCTTTTTCTCCTTGATGTACAAGTTTATCAGCTATGGATCCTAAAATATTTTTACCAGTAACGCTGGATATTGCATTTGTGATTGAATGAAAGATGACATCTGCATCACTATTACCTTTTAAACCAAAAGAGTGATCAAACTTGACACCTGATAGAATCAAAGGCTTTCCAGATTTTTTTTCAAATGCATGGGAGTCTTGCCCTATGCCAGTTTTTATAGTCATAATTTATTGAAGGTAATGGTTTGCTAGTTCAATATCATTTTCTTGTGTAATTTTAATATTACTTGAAGAGCCAATAACAATTTTAATTGAATAACCTAGATTTTCTATTGCTTCAGATTCATCTGTAATATTTTTATCAAGTTTTACTGCAGTTTCTAGTGCATCTTTTAAGATTCCAAACCTGAACATTTGAGGGGTTTGCGCCTTATAAAGTTTGCTTCGATCAATTGTGGATACTTTCCCATCAATAGCAACTTGTTTAATTGTATCGACAACACCCATAGCTAAAATACCCCCAGTTTGATGATGTGAAACCTCAGTAATTAACATTTCGATGTCAGTTTTTTTAACGCAAGGCCGAACTGAATCATGAACTAAAACCCAATCATTAGGATTTGCAACTTCTTCTAATGAATTTAATGCATTTAGAACAGAATGCAATCTTTCTTTACCACCCTGGACAGTTGCCAACTTTTTGGTGTGGTTAAAATAGGTAGAAGATTTAAATAAAGTATCTTTTTCAGAAAGCGCAATGACAAAACCAGAGATTTTATCAACCTCTAATAGTGTTTTAAGGCACTGATCTATTATAGTTAGGCCATTATTAAGATGTAAGTATTGTTTTGGTATTTCAGATTTCATCCTCTTCCCGATACCACTAGCTGGAATTATTAAGTAATAATTATCATTATTCATATCAGTAAAGGACTTCATTATAAGATTAAGATAATGTCATTAATTATAAAGCAGACTTGCCAGTTTCTTCTAAATTATCAGCCTGGATAATCTTGTTAATTTTAAAAAAATACTCCCCTTCCTTAATTAGGCCATATTTAAATCTAGCTTTAGACTCAATTAAACTTGAGTTTTCTTCAGTAAAGCTGTTTATTTGACTTTCAATAAGAGTATTTTGATTTGTTAAATTATTATTAATCAGCTTAATGTCATCGATTGCTTCTTGTTTATTTAAAACAATATAGGGAAAATTATTATTAAAAATATTCTGTTTAACTAAAGAAAATAAAATTACAATTAGGATTAGAGTAAGTTTATTTTTATTAATAAACCCAATTAGGCCTGTGACAGATCTATTACTCATTTATTTATAAATTGAAGTAAGATAAGTTTTCGAATAGTAGTCATGTAATGGAAGTTTGTATTTATTAAAGAACTGAAATATAAAACCAATTCCTGCTAATGAAGTTATTGCTAATATTAACCTAATAAGAGATTGCTTATAAGTTACATTCTGACCATCTTGCTGTGTAATTTCAAACTTCCATGCTCGCATGCCCAGAGTCTGCTTACCTTTAACCCATGATATGGAGAAATAAGAGTAAATTACTGGAAGCGTTAAAAGATAAAAGAAAAGACTATTGGTGATTGGTTCTTTTTGGTTAATAAGAATTACTATTCCTGCAATAAAAAATACAAATGAGAATACAAGCAATAAATCATAAGAAATTGCGCCTAATCGACGTAAAAATGAGACATTAGATTTCATTAATTAAATATAGTAGGGTAATTATTTGCCCTAATTATCCTCTTTCTTAGTAACTTTTGAAATGACTTTTCCGTCATGAAATTTAGTGACGATAAGATCTCCAGAATGGATTGTTTTAAATGAAACTATGACTTTTTCTTTTTCATTATGAGTAATTGTATAACCCCTTGAAAGGGTGTTAAGAGGAGAGAGAAGATTAAGCAGACTAGCTTTATTAGCTAACTGATTATTTTGGTGCTTAATGAAGTAATCTGAGTAATTTCTTAATCGAGTTATTTGCTCCTTAAGATTAGTTTTATTCTTGTCAATAAGACTGTTTGAAATTCTAAATAAACGTGCCTCATAGTCATCCAGTTTTTGAGCATTTTGAAGTAATTGTTGACTTGGATCAATAATTTTAAGCTGAAGCATATTAAGGTATGCATACTTTTGATTCAAGGACTGGCTCATTAAATCTTGCAAATTTTTTCTAAACTTAGATGCTTTATAGATTAAAACATTGCGGTCAGGTGTTGCAGACACAGCAGCAGCAGATGGAGTTGGCGCTCTTACATCAGCAACAAAGTCAGCAATTGTTGTATCGGTTTCATGACCTATAGAGCTAATTATTGGAGTCGAGCAATTAAATATTACCCTAGCAAGCTCCTCTTCATTAAAGGCCCATAAGTCTTCTAATGAACCGCCACCTCTTGCAAGAATTAAAACATCACAATTATTTTGGCTATCGGCAGCTCTAAGCGCCTTAATTATCTTTTCATGCGCATTTTCACCTTGAACAACTGTGTCATAAAGTAGAATTTCAGCAAAGGGATAGCGAGAATTTAAAACCTTAATTATGTCTCTTATAACAGAACCAGTAGATGAAGAGATAACACCAATTTTTTTAGGATATAAGGGTAGGTCTTTTTTATTCTCCAATTCAAATAATCCCTCAATCCTTAATTTATTCTTTAGTTGATCAAACGCAAGCTGAAGGTTTCCAATTCCTGCAGGCTCCATTTGTTGAACAATTAGTTGAAAATCCCCTCGTTGCTCATAAAGAGTTGGCGCTCCTCTAATAATTACAGACATTCCATTTTCAGGATTAAATTGTACTTTTCGCTGATTTAGCCTAAAAAATGCACATCTGATTTGTCCTTTTGAATCTTTTAATGAAAAATACCAATGTCCAGAAGATGGTTTAGAAAGATTTGAAATTTCTCCTTGAATAAAACAATGGGGTACATTTTTTTCAATTGAGTTTCGACACAATTTTAAGAAGTTAGTGACTGTGTAAATTTCGTCTATATTAAACATTTGCTTTCAGGTGAACAAACACAGCACCTGTGCCACCCATCTCCTGAGTGCAAGAGCAGAATGCAATAACATCTGGATGTTGTTTTAGATAATGAACGACTTGAGATTTCATAATCGAAAGGCCACTATCTGAGTGATAACCTTTTCCATGAATAATATGAATAAAGCGTTCGTTCGAATGAAAATGAATAAATTTAGATAGTGATTGGCATGCTTCCTCAATCTTATGTCCATGCAAATCAATTGATGGAGTAGAGCCTATATTACCTTGTTTCATTTTTTTAAGAATTTTTGGTGATAATCCAGATTTATAATGAATTACAGCTTCTGAGCCAGTTATATTGGCTTCATATAAAAAACTATATTTTTGAAAAATCTTGCTTGGCCCACTTTTAGAGGTAACAGTATTTTTAATCCCATCTTTATCAATAGGTTTCTGCTGATCTACAGTAGATCGGAATAATGATTTATCGCTTTCATCAATCATATTAGTAAAAAAATTTGAACATAAAAAAACCCTCAACAGAGGGTTTTAATTATAGCAATGATTTTGCTATTGTTATATTAACCTGCAACAAGCAAATTTTTATAGCGCCTTAATTTGAGCAATAATACGAGACTTCTTTCTAGCCGCTTGATTTTTATGCATTAAGCCTTTACTTACAGCTTGATCAACATTTTTTTGCATTTCAGTAAAGCCACTAGTTGCTTCTTTTTTATCTCCAGCATCTATAGCATAAGAAACCTTCTTAATAAAGGTACGTACTTTTGCTCTAATTTGAGAGTTATGTTTGTTTCGCTTTACCGCTTGTCTTGCGCGTTTTTTTGAACCTGCTGAATTGGCCATATTTTATAGTTAATGCTTAAATTACGAAAACACGAATTATAGAGTCTCGCCTTCATTTATGCAAGCATTTGTTTGCATTAGGTTAATTTGCTAAAGATTTAATACATTCAAGTGTCTTCTTCTTATTGAGTAATAACTGCCAAGTATTACCACCTTGAGTTTTCCATAAAGATACAGCCCTTATTCCTGCCAGCAGTAATGCTCTAATATGGTTTGCAGTATGACGGTTTGAGAGATAAATTTGTTCGCCACGAACCATAATCGTTGGATTGAGGCTTCCAAGTGTATTTTTATAAAGCTCTGCAAGTCGAGCGATTGAATTGCTGTGATGAATGTCAAAAAATTCCTGTTTATTAATCACGTTAATTTCATTTGAAATCTGACTTAATAGGTGGGGTTTTTTCATTAATTTTTTTTCTAAATTTATCAGAGAAGTTGCATAAAGCATAACGTTATGCATATCTATTGTTTTTTTCTCAAGAATTAATTTTAATGAATCAAAGCCTGTCTTTAGGTCCTCAGGAGAAGTAAATATTTCATCAATAGAGTCACTTTCACTAACAATACTACTAAGGCTTGCTTTATTAGTATGGGCATCACATTTACCTGTTTGAGCAAGTTGATGTACCAAAGCTGTAGATTGAAATATACTTGCTAGAGCAAGAGTTTGTTTTGTTGTCTTATTCATTTGATTTTGATTTAATAACGCTACCACCTAAGCAAACATCACCATCATAAAATACAACAGATTGCCCTGGAGTTATCGCTCTTTGTGACTCGTTAAAATTAACTTTAATAGTTTGATCATCGTTCAAGCTTACTTTACATATCTGAGATGCTTGTCGATACCTTATTTTAGCGCTGCAGCTGAAGGACTCGATAGGAGGGCTATCAACCCAGTGGATATCGTCTGCAATTAGTGAGTTATGATAAAGTAAGGCATCATCACCCTGCACTACAACAATTTTATTAGACTCTAAGACTTTATCTGCAACGAACCATGGCTCAGGTGAATTGCTAAAGCCCCCACCAATTTCAAGCCCTTTACGCTGACCTATTGTGTAGAAAGGGAGTCCATCATGATGTTTTATAAAGGTATCGTTTTGATCAACAATATCACCTTTTTCTTTAGGTAAAAAAGTAGTTAAAAATTCTGAAAATGGCCTTTCACCAATAAAACAAATACCTGTTGAGTCTTTCTTATCAGCATTAAGAAAGTTATTATTTTTTGCAATTTTACGAACTTCTTGCTTGTCAATTTCGCCTAATGGGAAAAGACTTTGAGATAGTTGTTCTTGGTTAAGTAAATGCAAAAAATAGCTTTGATCTTTATTTCCATCTAGCCCTGCCTTTAATAAATACTTACCATTTTTTTCTGCAATTCTTGCGTAGTGACCTGTTGCAATTTTTTTTGCACCAAGATCTTTTGCGTAATCTAAAAAAGCCTTAAATTTAATCCTTTGATTGCAAAGTACATCTGGATTTGGGGTTCTTCCTTTTTTATGTTCAGATAAGAAATGCTCAAATACATCTTCCCAATATTCATGGGAAAAATTAACTGTATGAAGCTTGATTCCAAGTTGGTCTGCTACTTGCTGAGCATCAGCAAGATCTTCAGATGCACTGCAATATTCATCTTCATCATCCTCATCCCAATTTTTCATGAATAATGCTTCTACCTCATAACCTTTTTCAAGCAAAAGAAAAGCTGCAACAGATGAATCAACTCCTCCCGAAAGGCCAACAATTATTTTGTTGTCAGCTGCCATCGTTACGCATTATCATAAGCTCTTACAATATTTTTAACCAGTTGATGCCTGACAACATCTTGGGCATCGAAGTTACAAAAAGCAATTTGTTCAATATCTTTGAGAATTTTGATTGCATCTGTTAGGCCTGATTGACTTGGGTTTGGTAGGTCAATTTGAGTAACATCGCCTGTAATTACCATTTTTGAGCCAAATCCCATGCGAGTCAAAAACATTTTCATCTGAGGTATTGTTGTATTTTGAGCTTCATCGAGAATGATATAAGATTCGTTTAAAGTTCTTCCTCTCATGAATGCTAATGGAGCAACTTCAATAACTCGCTGTTCTATTAGTTTATTGACTTTTTCAAAGCCTATAAATTCATAAAGTGCGTCATAGATTGGACGAAGGTAGGGGTCAACTTTTTCACTAAGGTCGCCAGGAAGAAATCCTAGTTTTTCACCCGCTTCAACTGCTGGTCGAACTAATACTATTCGCTTTACATCTGAACTTTCAAGAGCCTCAACTGCTCTTGCAACGGCTAAATATGTTTTACCTGTTCCTGCTGGACCAACTGCAAAAACAGCATCATTTTCTATAATTGCATTGACATAATTTTGCTGATTAGTGCTTCTAATATGAATATGTTTTCGGCTAGTTTTAATTGTGACAGATTTGACTTCTCCATTAGGGCTGTTAAGTGATTTTATGCAAAGATCTATATCACCAAAGTCGATTGCTTTAGTTTCAGATACAATAAGAAGGTCCTGCAAAACTGAAACAGCTAAAGCAGAATTCTCCCCTTTTATATTAAAGTCTGCCCCTTTATTGGAGATATTAACGCCAAGATTGGTTGCAATATTCTCAATATTTTTGTCAAGCCCCCCACAAATATTTGCTAGTTGCTCAGAGCTTTGAATGTTGAGTGTAAATTTCATGGGTTTTATTTTACTGAATTACTTTGAAAACAAATGTTAAGTTGCATGATTTGGTGCACTATTTAATTTATCATTTATCTTATGAAAATATTAAATATGTTTTTAAAGTTATTTATTTTAATAAGTTTTTTGCTGCCACTAAATTCCTATGCAAGCGATAGTGGTTGTGTGATTCTTGTTTATCATCGTTTTTCAGATGAAGAGCCAAAGTCTACAAGCACTTCACCAGATCTATTTAATAAGCATTTAGAATATTTAAAGAAAAATAATTATCAGGTGCTTCCTTTGAAAAAAGTTATTAAAAGCCTTCAAGCTAAAGAAAATTTACCTAAGAAATGCGTTAGTTTGACTGCTGACGATGGTTTTTTGTCTTTCTATACTGAGGCCTTTCCATTATTGGTTAGCTATCAATTTCCAATGTCTGTTTTTGTTTCAACAGAGTCTATTGATAAAAAATATGATTTAATGATGTCTTGGAATCAGCTTCGTGAAATGGCGCCTTTAATAGATGTTTATAACCATAGCAATAAACACCCTCATTTAGTTAATCAAGATACTTCGACACTAGAAAATGAAATCTCTTATGCTCAAGAGAGGATTGAAAAAGAGTTAGGCGTTAATGACAAATTTTTTGCTTATCCCTATGGTGAGTATGATGATAAGACTTATTCATATCTAGATGCACTTGGCTACACTGCATTTGGACAACAGTCTGGAGTTGTAAGTCAGACCAGTGATTTTTTAAATTTACCTAGATTCTCAATGTCAGGGCCTTATGCAAAAATGGACAGCTTTTCACTGAAAGTTCAAACTTTGGATATGCCAATTAAGAGCTATAGTCCTAAGTCTTTAATAATTTCTAATGATTACAAACCCTTATTAGATTTAGTTTTTTCAAGGCCACTAACTACTTATGAAAAAAATAACTTTTCCTGTTTTGTTTCTGGACAGGATCTAGCAGATCTTCATTGGAGAGGCCTTCAGGCGGTAAGTATTCAATCAAAAGCCCCACTTTTGACAGGAAGGAGTCGCTATAACTGCACTATGCCATATAAAGAGAAAGGTCGATATTACTGGTATTCTAAACTATGGTTAAGGTTGTAGTTTTAAATTAACTCTGCTTGAAGCGAGTTTCCTATACCGTCAGTAATTTTAACTGATACGATTTGCCCAATTAATTGCTCATTACCAATGAAGTGAGCTGTTCTCATGTTTTCAGTTCTGCCTGATAAAGTTGCTCCTTTTTTTGAGCTACCTTCTACAAGGACTTTTTGTATACTTCCAATCATTGATTTAGAGATTTCTTCAGTATTTTCATTAAGCTTGTCTTGAATGACGACTAATCTTTGTTTTTTAGTTTCAGCGCTTACATCATCGTCAAAACTTGCAGCAATTGTTCCAGGTCTTTTCGAGTAAATAAAACTAAATGATTTATCAAAGCCAATCTCTTCAATTAAATTAACTGTGTCATTAAAGTCCTTTTCAGTTTCACCAGGAAAGCCAATAATAAAATCTGACGATATAGAGATACCAGGCCTAATTTTCTTTAAATTTCGAATCTTGGATTTATATTCAATAGCAGTATGACCGCGTTTCATAAGCCCTAAAACTCTATCAGAGCCGCTCTGAACTGGAAGGTGAAGATGTGATACTAATTCTGGGACTTCAGCATAAGCTTGTATAAGCCTGTCAGTAAACTCTACTGGATGAGAAGTGGTGTAGCGAATGCGCTCAATACCTGAAACTTGGGCAACAATTGCTATTAACAGAGCCAAATCAGCAACTTCACCATCATCCATTAAGCCTCTAAAAGAGTTTACATTTTGACCAAGTAGATTGATTTCCTTAACACCTTGATTGGCTAAAATCTCCACTTCTCTTATTACATCGTTAAATGGCCTGGAGATCTCTTCTCCCCTTGTATAAGGAACCACACAAAAAGTGCAGTATTTACTGCAACCTTCCATTATAGAAACAAATGCTGTTGCACCATCACTATGAGGCTCAGGTAAGTGGTCAAATTTTTCAATTTCAGGGAAAGAGATATCAATACTTATTTGGTTTTCATTCAAGGCTTCATTTAGCATATTTGGGAGTCTATGAAGTGTTTGAGGGCCAAAAATCATATCAACATAGGGCGCTCTTTTAAGAATAAGATCACCTTCTTGAGATGCGACACATCCACCAACGCCAATTACTAAGTTTGGATTCTTTTCTTTTAATTTTCTCCAGCGACCTAATTGGTGAAATAACTTTTCTTCAGCCTTCTCACGAATTGAGCAAGTATTAACCAATAGGACATCAGCCTTGGTAATATCTTCAGTTAATTCTAGACCGTGAGACTCTTTAAGGACATCGCCCATTTTGTTTGAGTCATACTCATTCATTTGACACCCAAAAGTGCGAACATATAATTTAGAGATGCTCATTTAAGTCTTTTGAATATGCAAAGTTTGAGTTGGATAAGCAATTTCAGCATTGTGATCTGCAATAATTTGAGCAATATCAAGTAGAAGTTTGCCTTTCATTTTCTTAAATTCACCTACTTCGGTATCTGAGCTAAAGGCCCAAATTACAAAATCAAGTGAAGACGCATTGAATACATCAAAGTAAACCCTACAGGGTTGGTCATTAGCTATATGATCATTATTTACCAATAATGCTTGAACCTTTTCGATGATACTTTCCATTTGCGCAATATCATCATA
>Ga0308016_10000327_pt1 | contig 24520 bp, 30 predicted proteins | sample Neamet233_FD_203129 | JGI IMG/M metagenome (GOLD analysis project Ga0308016, IMG submission 203129) | Marine microbial communities from water near the shore, Antarctic Ocean - #233 | ecosystem: Environmental > Aquatic > Marine > Unclassified | place: Southern Ocean | collected 2014-07-28
TGTAAACCGGATTCAGAAAATTTCTGATAGAAATCGTGATGATATTGTAGCAGTTAATTTAATGGAAGAAGGTCGATTGAAATTATAATGGATCATTAATAGCAACTGGGAAGTTACCACCCCCATAACTAATAGCAACTGGGAAGTTACCACCCCCATCACTAACAACTACCGGGACCACTGGGGCAGATTCAATCACTTCCCAGTTGCCAATGGTAGACACAGGATAAACCCTTGTCATCTCTCTCTTCTGATGTATTTGCTTCTTCTTCTTACATATACAAGTATACGCTATAATTATTATCACAATCATTGATGGAACTATACTATAAACCAAAATTTTATCATTATATGATAACCCCTGGTTCGTATCCATATAAGTTGGAGAAGATGTCGGAGAAGATGTCGGAGATGATGTCAGGAAGTCTTGTGAGAATACACCCGATATGAGACAAGTTATAAAAATAAAACCAATCATGGTAAAAGTGAAAGTGGTGTGTGGGTATAAATTCAAATATTAAATATTAAATTTTATGCATCCTTGGATTCTTCAACACCTTCATCTATATTCTTCAGTTCCTTCTTTTCCTTTTCTTCACGTTCCTTCTTGTTCATCATTTTCTTCATCTGTTCGGCGTCTCTCTCTTTCTTCTTTGTGAACGAGTTGTGAAGTTCTTTCATTCTTTCTTCTTGGTATACAACATTTTCGATGAATTCTTTGGTAGGGGGGATTGGTAACCACTTGTTACTAGAAGCAACGTACACGTTGAAGTAATCATTCTCACTACTAATATTCTCAGAAACTTTGTTAGCCTCCTCCATGGAGCTATACATGCCATAGATTTTCACAGCAGCAGGGTTCTTGTCCAGAGCATCGACAATCGACATGACTACGAAATTCTGATTGTGTTCAATATGCTTGTATCTCCAGGCTTCCTCTGACCTCTCGGAGAAATCATCCTCGATATGGGTGTTCTGATCACGGATGTTCATGATTTATTTACTTTATTAGTTAGGTAATAATTTTTAATCATACACGCAAACGCAAATAAAATATCAACCATTTATAAATATAAAACCATGGCTCAACCATTTGTAGTTCCAGAAACGGGTCTAGAGATGGCACAACTCGGAGAAAACATGAATGTTCCTAACACCATCATGGGTGGTTCGGATGTTCCCCAGTGGACCTATAAAAAATTTGAAGTGACAGATATATTCCACTCAAAGCTCGGTATCTCTGCAACAACTGCTGGACTTGTGTTTGCGGTTCTGATGTATCTCAACCCACCATTCACACAAGAAAGCGGGGAAAACCAAATAGAAACTAGAAAGCCTTGTTTTACCAAGTTGTATGCTATCACCTTGGTCATATTCGTCATACTCATGCTTGTTCCCATGAATCCCCTTCCCCCAAGAAAATAGTAAAATTTATAATATAATCGATATCTTCGTTTCCAATTCTTTATTCATACTCTCCACCAGTTCTAACATAGTAGACCTGTCCACACATAGATCCATTTTCGTTTCATCTTTCACCAACCGTATAGTACTATAATGATTGTGTTCCCTCCTTAGACAGATGTATACGTCTTTATTTTCAGTCCATTCTCTGTCGAGATGGGGTATACCCCCTACCTCAGAGTCAAAGACAATCAATGAGCATCTATTACCTAAACTCTTGTGAAAAGCAAGGAAAACTGCTTGATCTGCCCAAGATTTTGTATTGAGGACATAATTTTTATACGCTTCAACTGTTTTGAAAATATGAACCCCCTTTTCACCAGAATCTTTACGGAATGCCGCCTCAACGTTGTACATTTCAAGAACATCGCTATCTATATTTTCAGAACACATGAATCTTACCAATTTTTCAGTAACACCCGTTAAACTATTTCCTGTTTTTTCATGGTAAGAATTCCAGTAAGATTCCATTTTTTCCCGAAGAGTGGGGAATCCATACCATTGTTCTACATTTTCAGACATTGCATTGGCAATAGACTCGAAAAAACATGATCCATTTCGTTTTGTCTCCACCAATTCGAAGTTCCACGTGGATGATGACATATGATTATAAGATAAGTGAACATTTTAATGCATAAAATATAAACCAGTTTCATTATTTTAAACTTTTATTTTTATTAATATATTTACTATCCATTCTTAAAACTCGTTAAGAAGGATGGGTCCCTCCGAGAAGATGGAGGACTTTAATACGCGAACACCACGGTTGCGTTCAAAACGGTGAATCATACTGAGGAGTTCCTTCCTGTAGGCAAAGATAGACACCTCTCCTTTAAAGTCGTTCTTGAAACCATTGATCTTCTGTAATTCTTCGATAGTCGAATCAACTCTGATCTCGGCTCCTAGAGCTTCCTGATCTTTAGGGGCAGACATGAAAGCAATCATCTTCACAACCACGACAAGGATGACAAGTGCCACGACAATTTTTACGGGGGTGGAAGTCATAATATAAGTGTAGTGTATATCATATAAACTATAAAAAAAATCCAGGTATACCGTTGTTAATACAACTAAACATATTCCGACATATATGTTACGAATCTACGTATGTGTTCTCCAAGATTCTCAATATGGTCAACCTTAATCTCTAGGGAAATCTTGACATCCTTGTTCAAATTCTTGAGGTGGTATCCAGTCATAGAAGACCTAAATCCTACATAATCGAGGGTCCTAAGAGGCCTCAACATGGGAGCCGATATCTGACAATGTTCAATACCATCCACTAGACCAGTTTGGTCATTTTCGAGCGTAAAGTTTCCAGTGTCAAAGTTCAGACCAACACCTGACTCTTTTGCGATGCGTACACACCCTGAAAGATTCTTCCCAATGTCGCATCCATATACGGTAGCATTGGGTTCCAAACAAAGTCTTGCCTTGTATCCTTTCTGAGCTTCTTGAAGGACATTGGCAAGTTTGTTCTCGTATGATGTATCCGATCCCCTATTGACTATCCTAGGAACCTTCCTTTTCTTAGGAGAACCCATCACCACCTTGGAAATCCCCAAATCATCACACATTCCAAGTATCTTCTGGAGATGTTTTTTCATCTCGTCGGGATTTTCGAAGAAATCACCTTCGACACCATATAGAACACTCTGTACAGAGTACACGTTGATACCAGCCCTGACGAATTTCTCATGGAATGTAGGATTCGCAAATGTAGTCTCCCATGAAAAATATTTAGAAGGCATGAGTTCTACATTAGAAATATTGTACCTCTTGAGAAGGAATATAGCATGCTGGTCATCAACAGGGTCCCATGCCATATTGGACACGACAAGACGGTTGGATGATGAACCACCCAGCCAGAACTTCTTATACATATTGATAAACTTCTCCATTTCCGCAAGAATTACTCCCTGTGTATACGAAAACATACTTCCATACATAGATGACTGGTTATACGAAACCCTGTTTCCAAATCCCACATTCATTCCGTGATGGGGAAAGAAAAGTGCGATGATATCACCAGTCTCTATGGGTAAAGGGTATATATTAACAACCTTGTCCTGGCCTTCGGAAAAGAACTCTCCCTTCGCCCTAGTGATATCCGTCCACAATAGGTTGATAGGATACCATTGGTATGCGCTATTGGCGTTGATGCTCCCCACTAGTTTATCATTAAGAAGATCGAATAAAACATTCTTCTTGAGCCCTACACCGAAAAGAGCTGGGAGCCTGACAACAATGAGTTTGACACCAAACAATTCGCGTAGATAATTCTCTACAAATAGACGATTCTTCCCATAAGCTTCCTTGGAAGGGTATTGACACTTCTCGTCTTGCATAGGATATTCATGGTCATGGACATCTATGGTGGAAATAAGAACGATAGACTCACACTTGATCGTCTTAAAAACATCCAAAACTCCTTCGATATTCTTCATGTCTCCATCTGGATCCTGGTTGGCTTTCCATTTAGATCCGGGTATACATGCGCAGTACACATTCTTGTATGCCCTTCCTTTGGCAAGTCGTATGTTTTTCGAGTTGAAATAGGCTGTAGTCTTATGGTTAAGATTCTCTTTTAGAAAAGACCCAACAAACCCCGTGTGTCCAAAAAGAGCATCCATGTTGACGTTTGTGTATATATGTTGTCGTATATTATGTACGATTATTAATATTTCAATTTGTCATGTGAAACGTATATAATGATCTATGAAACTGTATGTATATCAGTATTCAGTTTTACAATATATCTGACATTTTTCTATTTTAAAAAACCAGTCAGTATCCTATTCGAGATATTAGACCTAGACAATACAACTTCAGATATTTTATATGAAATGAAATTATATTATAATACCAGAAAGATTCAGAGGTGGTGGCGTTCTTACTTTATTTTAAACAAAAGGGATATTTTATGTGGTAATAATTCCATTATGCAATATAAGATTGATAATATCTCTCATCAATTGAATAGGAATTTGTTTTTATAAATATTGATATTTAACACATTTTCATCCACATACGATCACAATCAATCTCTTCCTCTAAAATTCTTATTCTCATCTACTAAAATCATGAGCTCTTCCAATACTGTCCAATCTGTATACGACAACCATTTTACGTCAGCATTCTCATGTGACCTCGAAGGTACCACCAAGGATCATGACGAGACTTGTGTACTCCAAGTGCACAATATGACAGGGGATGTTCAAGACGTATACCATGGAAAAGAGGGAGCTGTCGAGTTGTTCACGGGTCTTCTTGAAGACATCAAGGCAGGAGGAGATTCCAACAATGTTGAAGCTACAATGGTTGATATTTCGGAAAAGGATAAGACTTGGTTTGTTACGTGGAAGAATTCAACACCCAGTGTGTCTTTCTTCTCTTCATTCGTGAAACTCAATGATGAGTTCAAAATCGTGAAGCACGTAAGTGTCATGAAGATGGTCGATGCTTAAATTAATTCAAATAATTATACGTGTATCATATCCGTTATTAATAATGATAACACATTACAACAACGATCCATTATGTCCAACGTCCCGGCGGGCCCAACTCTTGAACCGCTTATAGACCTAGGTTTCATAGCTAGGGTATCGATTGGATTTGTTACAACGTGTTCAATTATAGGACATTTTTTTTCATATTTTGAGAGTTCCGAATCAGTTAAAGAAGTGTTTATACTTGGAGCATCTTCATTGAGTGAATTATTTGCAATTTCATATTTCATGTATGAATTTGTATTAAATGGACAAAAAGAGAAACAGTATTATGATATTATAAAATCTCTCAAAGATGATGACATACGACACGAAACAGATTTAAGGCTGGTTACATCATACCTAGAAGAGTTGATAAACGTTAATAGTGTCAGGGAAACTAGGATCAGTAATGATGTGGATAATACCCTAACATCTGCAATAGTTGAAATCAATAGTATACTAAATGGGTTACGTGGAAATCAGTAGTATACTAAATGCGTTACGTGGGGATATATAATTTATAGTCTATATTATAGTATACAATGGTTAAATTCTTCTTTGGACCAAGCGATAACCTCAAGAAATTACAATCTTTAAATAACCCGAAAGTAAGAGCAAAAAGCGAGAACGATGTCGGTGATATCGAAAAGGTGTTAAAACCGCCACACGGAACCTTCCAAAGAGGGATGTCTGTCGACACGGGATCCAAGGAAAAAGAATCTGTGGAAAAAAGATTGAGCGACCTTCTTTTGCTGAGTAAGCGGTCTAAGTCTGAAGAAAGAACTAGATATAGTTCTGCGGAGTTGTCTGATCTTTTTACAATCAGCGAGAAGATCAGGGATACCAAGGTCGTACCAGTACTAGAAGATGATGTTATCGTAGTGAAAGTTAAAAAAGAGACAATAGATAAACCAGTAGGATTGTTCTCCACCTGGAGAATATAAACGTTTTCGTTTGTTTTGTGTTCATTTTAATCCAGCTTTACTTTTATACCGCCGTCATGAATTCTTATATCCAGCATCTTACCGTAAAAGAGGTAAGGTCCTCCGAGGTGGTTGTCAGCGAATCCTCTATACCGGGGGCTGGAAATGGTCTTTTTGCCAAGAAAGATATCCAAGCTGGAACCATTATCCCCTATTATACAATTCTTAAAATAATTGAATCCCCGGATTTTGATAAAATATTAGATACATACTTCATGACTGTTGCCTACAAGAATTCCAAGGGTAGGTATAGAACTATAGGGAAGATTATAGCTGATGGGAATCCCGAACTCCCAAGAATCAAACGTCTTAAGACAGCTTACACGGTTTCGGCTTTTGCGAATGAATCTCCCACAAAGCCCCCTAATTGTATATTTGTGAATAATCCTGCCATATCTAAAGAGTATGTGCATGAATGTCTTGCAAAGAGAACCCCAATGGTATCAACCCTTTTAGTAGTCCCATATGATGTCAAGAGAGGGACAGAATTATGTACGTTGTATGGTTCAGATTATGCTAGGTCGTATAAGGTATGGAGAGATAGGGATGGGAAGAAGGATGAAATTATAGGACTTTCTCACGACATCGTGGAATTTCATACTGATACGATATGTGGTTTGTTCCAGAAGAAGAAATAATGTTTCCATATATTATTACATACCATGGATGTTAGAATTATTTGGCATAGTAATATATTTAGTGAAACGGCAACAGGTATCAAGGATGCCTTATTTTTAATGGGGATCGACGCGGATGGGGATATTTTGTCCGATAGGTGTTGTGAATTCGAGGAAGCATATCCAAATAACAAAAACACATTATTCATCATACTAGGGATTCATCGGAGTACACCCAAACTTCCTTCCAATTACATCGCTGTTCAGATGGAACAACCAGGATCTAAATGGTTCTCTCAAGACTATTTTGACAAATTATCTTGTGCTCGTGCTGTGTGGGATTTTTCTCCCAGAAATGTTCATTATCTCAGAAATGAAGGATTAACGAACGTATATCTTGTTCCCACAAGAGTTCCGATGAGATCTTATGTACTTGAAACTATCGATAAAAAACAAGACATTGACGTTCTATTTTATGGTGCAAATCATCCAAGGAGAAAGGCAATAGAAGATTCTTTAAAAAAGAGTAAATTGAATGTCGTGTTTAGATACTACAGTCTTTTTGATAGCGATAGAGATGCTCTTATATCTAGAGCTAAGGTTGTTCTTAACATACATTTCTGGACAGAGAGTTCTCTTGAAACACATAGGATAGAATATCTATGTTCAAAAGGAAAGTGTGTAATTTCAGAATATTCGAAAGATCCAGACCTGGACAATATATATAAAGAGTCTATTGTTTTCTGTGGATATAATGCCATGGTCAAGCAAGTTCATAGGTATTGTAGAAATTTCAAGATAAGGAAAGAGATGGAATATAATGCATATCATACAAGCATGAAACGCCAATTGGATACGAATCACATATTAAATTCATTGGTTTTAATAAGGCCATGCATATAAGTGGGACAGTTGTGGTTTCTCTTACAATTCTAGCTGTTTTTATAATGATTTCTTCTGGGACTATGACCAATGATCGTCATCATCATTCTGTAAGCGAGATTCGTGATCTCCTAGTATTTGTCCATAACTGTATACCAGACCGTGTAGGTTATAAATCTATATTTCATGACCAAAAAATTGTAAAATCTGTGATGCCCAGGAAGTGGTCTGAGTCTCACCCCACGAATTCTTACAATGAAGATTCTGGTGACCATCATCGTTTTGATGTCCATTTGTTTAAAGACATAGTTAAAGGTGTTGGATTTCCAATAATATTAGACAGTATCTTTGACCAAATGAATTATTATTCTAAATATAAGGTAGGTTATTCTATATTCTGGATCTATAGTTCTGTACTTGTCGACAGCTCTCCCATTGTCGCAGACATATTCAAGGTGTATAAGATGATGTTGGGTTTAGCCGATCCTTCTCTCAAAAATAAAGAATATGTATTCCATATATTTTTGGTGGATAATCCAAAAAGATATACAACATTCTCGGGCGAATTGGTTGGTACCCCTTCTACTATTAATTCTGGTAGAACTATAGGAAATAAAGTTTTTATATGGAGAAAAGAAGAGATATGTAAGGTTTTCATACACGAGATGATTCATCTTCTTAAATTAGATCTAGGACCATACAGGACTGCGGTAAATCACAAATTCTCGAACCTGTTGAATGTGACATTTACATCTTCATCTGTATATAGTCTTCACGAGGCTTTCACTGAGACACTCACAAAAATATTATATGCAAGCTTCCTGGGGGCAATGCGAAAAACAGAATTTGAGTATGAATTAGAACTAGAGGTTATGTGGTCACTGGATCAGTGTGCCCGGATACTTCATCTCAATGGGGTAAGAAATGTACTTGGAAATTTCACACTAGAACAGAAGACTTTCATGTATGAGTATTATGTGTTACATGCACTTTTCATGTGGGACGCTTATACAACGGAGGATTATGGAAGATATCTCAATTTCATACACGCAAATTCTAAAAAGAAAAGCTTTTCGTCTATATCCAATATATTGTCTCAGATTGATACATCAACGTATCTCGCTGAAATACAAAAACGTCTTGAAATTATACCGGATAATTTTGGAGAAATTCCAGTAACACTAAAGATGTCCAGACAATAAGAAAAAATATATTAGTAACTTACAAATGGGAAATATGTGGAGGATCCTCTTTATTATAACCGCGGTGGTTGGTATGGCGAACGGGTTTGTACCAAATTCACTTATGAATTCTTTGCTGAGAAATGTCTTCAAATTTTCAAACAGAAAGATATTCAAGGATAACACTATAGATTTTGAGATACCTAAGATGGAAGACTGTAAATACTTCGACGAAACGATTGTGTTTCCAGAATATTACAAGAAGGATTTTCATGCGTACAATGGTGGGAATCTTGATCCTTTATCTGCAAAGGAAGTCACTGCGGCAAGTTTTGCCGTAATGTCCACACATTATAAGGATGTTTCGGGGTATGATTCAAATGATCATATAAGGACATCGTTTTCTTGTTTCTGTAAATGGTATTATGCAATGGGGAACATCTCTCCTAGTGGTCCCATGGAAATTACAGATCTTGGTTGTGGGATAGGGGTGTCAACACGATATATAGAGACCATGTATCGTAATTCTAATGTAAAGGCGTTTGATCTGAGTCCTTACTTCTTAGAGGTAGGATCTCATAGTGAATTCAGAGATGAGACCAGCTTTTATCACGGTTTGGCCGAAAACACGCGACTGGATGCGGAGTCTCAGGATATTGTCAGTTGTTCCTATCTTCATCACGAACTTCCATATGAAGCTTCGAAAGATATATTAAAAGAATCTTTTAGACTTTTGAAGAGAGGGGGAGTGTTATGTATATTAGACATGGAGCCTAATATTAAAGCATCAAGCATGATTCTCCAATTTGTTTTTGACAGGACTGAGCCTTATCTAGATGAATATTGTAGATTTTTCAACGAAATTGAAGACATTTCGGAGAGAATTGGGTTTACTGATATTAAATTTGAGAAACTTCCCAAGACGTCGATGATTTTCATGAGAAAACCAGATGATTGGCATATTGTATAATTAAATTACTTACGGGTCAACTTGAAACTTTTTCACGTATGTCCCAGAACCACTACTATAGGCAGCTACTTCAAATCCTCCATCAGCTATGGAAATTCTAAAATCTTTACTGGCCCCGAAGTACATCCCAGCATCACCACTTGTTATAGAAACACCGTCAGCACTGAATACCACAGACCGAGATGTATCTGTTGAATCAATATTGGAAAATGTTGTAGCTTCTGGGGTTGCGTTAAGAGTACTAAATAGAGTACTAGAGCTTGCCGTATCGGTGTGTCTAACCTTCATATCCATGATACCACCACCCGATACGTCCTCGGAGTACTCTACTCTGGCAGCCTCTTGTAGTTCTGAGGAAGTATCGTATGCAAAATAACTGTTCGTCAGAGTGCTACCTCCCTCTGTTATACCATATGATTCATTGGATATATGTGTCCCGGACATTGCATATCCTCGTGTGGATCCATTCTCTACATGAGATGATTCTATCTTTTCTTCATAATTTGGACCCACGGAGAACATGTATGCAGCCGTGTCCGATGTGACAACGTGATCATAAATCCTTAGATCAGAGACACACCCAGAAAAATAATCTCCAATTCCATCCGTCCCAATACGGAAAGGGTCTGCAGTTCCTGATGTCAATACTGTCGTGGTTATAGCCGAAGAGAGGACTCCGTCAACGTATATATTCAGAGAAGTTGATCCATCATAAGTGACTATATAATGGGCCCATGTGCTTATGGTGTTCGTATGTACAGATTCATATGTTACATTATAATCATATATACCTGGGTGATTACTCGAATTGTTTGCATATAGAACAAATGCGTTTGGAGATACTAGTTCTCCATATGAAATGAGAGGAGAACTACTCAAGTCTGTTTTAGCCCAGAACGAGAAAGATCTCGCTGCCGCTCCTGCAATATTATCCAATGTTCCTACAGACATGAGAGATGTGAGCCCATCTAAAACCAGTACTTTCCCATATGTCCCATCTACTGTTGTAGTAAGGGTTCCTGTTTCTACAGCAAGATCTCGTTCTCCGAAATCATCTTCTGCAGGATCAGTCCCTGAGAACTGAAATCGGGAGAAATACTTTAATGACATGTGTATTTATAATGTATATATATTATTTTTTATAATATTCTATTTCGTTACTATAATTATCAAAAATTAAAAAATTAAGCAAACCTTCCACATCAGAATACACTTCTATTTACACCATGATTGATCCTTCAAATAAGAGAATTGTTTTTAAGAGCAGTAAGATTGTTTATTCTGATGGATCTGTAGAATCTACGACTTTTACATACAAGGTTCCCAACCCTTACCTCCGTAAGAAAAAGGTGTGTATTAGATGTGGAAGGAATTCTCATGGAGAGTCGACATGTTATGCCAGGACCCATCTTAGAGGACACGATATCTCCCAAGAAATCCAAGAAGATTATGAATTCATAGGTACAGAAGAGGACCATATAAGAAGAGGGGTGTATGTTCTAAGCCTCAATGATGGTAAGTATCATGTAGGACAGTCTGAAGACATTGATACAACAGTTGACGTGTTTATGTCTGGGGGTGGTTCAGAATGGTCGAATCATCACGGAGTTGTATGTGAAGTATCCCCTCTTACTACATACTGCTCATCCATGGATGAATGGGAAAGGAAGGAAACGATCGAACGTGCTATGACATTTGGTATGGCCAATGTTCGTGGGTATAAGTGGGGTGGTTTGTGTATGGACCCTAGGGAATTTCATGAATTCGAATCATGTGTTTGCGAAAGTAAGAATTTATGTAAGAATTGTGGAAAACCACACGATATAACGGTATGTAATTCCTCATCTACATCTATGTGGATGAGATTGTAACACTATTTCATTGGATATGTAAATAATATATATCTTAACTATTAAAGTTACCAATTGGTATGTATTATCGAATTGCTCTTCTACCCATCTTCTACTTGGTGGGAAAAACTTTTATACAAAATGGAGGTTTAAATGAATTGACGTCGTTTCAACTTGTCAAATCAACACCATTGGTAAATGGAATGATTACCAACATTATTATAGCTAGTATATTCGCTGAAATATACTGGGCTATTGATTCAAGTGATGGTCACAAGCACTTTAATTTTGAATCTTCACTGGACGCTTACTATGAATCACTGATGATATCTTCTTCTGTAGGATTCGGAGATATCACTCCTAAAACGAAAACGGCAAAGATTCTGGTCATGGTTCAGATAGTAACAATGTTCTTCACCGTCATACCAGCCGTTGTAGAGGCACTGAAGCCAGGGAATTAAATAATATGAAATCGTATTAAGATGGGATGGTTGGTTCACTTGCAGTTTCCATATGTGTACTTTTATTATCATGTGTTTTCATTTTCCTTCTTGAAGGAACTAACTAATATCAAGTTTGCCCAAGAAGATGCTTCAACATTGAAATCTCAGGATGAAGATGTCGATGACAGTATTATAAGTGTTATGGAGAGAGTAAGACGATTGAATAGATAATGATAAACTTTTATACACACATATATAAAATATATTGTATCAGATATATATATACAATACCATGAAGGATTGTCCAATAGGAAGTTCTATAAACCCTTCGACATCGAGATGCAGGAAAGATTGTAAGGATACACACGAAAGGAATGTTAAAGGTAAATGTGTGTCTTCCAGTAATCCAGGAATGGGTATGGATCTTAAAAAACACCTTGCCAAGATCAAGAGAGACGAGAAAAAACAACTCGCTATTATAAAAAAAGAAGAGAAGAAGAAGGCGGCCCTGTTAAAGAAAGAACTTGCTAAGATTAAAAGAGACGAGAAACGTGCACAGAAGAAGGTGGAAAGTGATAGAAAGAAAGAAGTAACAAGACAGAGGAAAGAATTGGCCAGGTTAGCCAGGCTTTCCAAACAGGAAAATAGGATACCACCCCCCATACCATTTGAACCAGTCATGACTCAGACCATTGTATCCCCCACTGTAAACCGAGTAGATACAGTCATAGTTGGATGCCAGATATCTCTTCCTGAAGTAAAGACTCTATCTTCCCTACTAGGAGTGAAATACACAAATATGACCGATACATGCAGGTTTATATCGAACTCCTTAAATCTACCTTCTGGAACTACCGTTACAAAATTCATATCTGCTGGTACTAGTGGTGTGGTTATAGGTGCAGAAACACCTTCAGGAGAATCTTGTATAGCCAAGGTTATGAGGATAGAAGATGTACCACAACCCACCTTCAAGAGAATCAAAGGTATATTCCCCAAGATAGTCAACTGGGCATCTACACGAACCAGTCAGATGGACGACGAGGTTAAAAACCATACCTCTTTGGTACGAATTCACAAGAATACTAATATTTTCGGTGACATAACAGGTGTTACGATACCTGGAATCAAAAGTAGCCATACAGTGGATCTTCCAGGGGGTAAATTTGGTGTGATAATCATGGACAGGATAAATGGGTCGTCTACTTTAAAGGATGTCATACACGACAAATCTATCCCATTCGAAAGGAAAAGAGATATATTCTTAAAATTTTCAAAATCTATTGCTAGATTATACGGTAAGGGTGTTTCTCATGGAGACCCTCACGTGGAAAATGTCATTATGATTGATGGTACGTATGATGATATAGCCCTTATTGATTTTGCAAGCACTTATTTTTTCACGTTCAGGTTCGAAAATAGTAAACTGGGACAGTACGGGTATGGGACTGTTTGTCACCCAGATAAAACCCATAGAATAAGTGCTTATATAAACAGCCCTCCTGATATAGTAAAATATGATATATACCAAGTGATGACACCGTTTTATTTTGGAACTATAAATCAGGATTTCACTAGTAAAATGGGAGGATTAGATGTTCTGAAAACTGTTAGAGACATGTTCTCATCTAGTAGATCTATTTTAGCACAGAGAAAAGAATCTGGTGTATTATCTCTCTATGATCAGCCTGGAATCGATAGACCAACCTCAGACGTACTTAGTATTCGAGGAGGTGACGAAGCTTTCAATCTTAGGGGGTTAAATACAGCAATAACAGGTAACCACTATGATTTTATGGACCACTCTATTGTAGCTGATGAGTTAAGAAGTCTAAAACATGTCATATTCTATCCATATGATCTAGAACCTCTCCGATCTTTCCTCTTGCCCACAGATACAGATGTATCGAATCATCTTACACATGATATCCCGGAATTGAATATAAAAGCAGCAAATGTCCCTGGAGAGACAATTCGTGTTGACTGGTCAATATACTTGTAATTGATTTAACTTTTAAAATAATATATATATATTGTAATACACATGTCGCTGAAATATTTTACACGATACCAATTCTCAGGAACTGATCCTGCTTCTGATGATTTCAATGAAAGAGATCTTGCAGTGGAATTGGGTTCATTGTCAACAGAGATAGATGTTACTTATGGTAAAGTACTTCTTATGGATGGACTCACTTCTCTTATGTCCGTTGGGAACTTGGACATTGTATCTGGATCATCCCCGAGATCTTTTTCATGTTGGGCAAAAACCGATCTCAGTAACTCCCCTCTCTTATCATACGGGGATTTGTCGTCTGGTTTAGCATTTGTGGTATATGTAAACAATGATACAAATCACCCAGGGATATATGATTACAACGTCACATATGAAGCTGTGTATACGAATTCTACAAACACGTGGGCACATTATGTATTCTCGTATGATGGTGCGACAACTTTGAGTATATATGTGGACGGGGTTATATCTTCTACTCTTACTATAACTATTCTTGCAACTGGGACAGATGATCCTTTCCGTATCGGGACGGATGGTATGGGAGATTATTTTTCAGGGAGTATTTCAGATTTAAGAATTTATGACCATTCTATAACTTCAGATACGGTGTCATATATGTTCTCTGTGGGTCCCAATTACGAAGAGAAGATAGAATCTTCTCATGTAGAGGATGGTTCATCTCGAGGATATGCTATGTCTGGTACACATATATCAAACGAATCTTATGGTGTTACAGAGGGGGGTAATACACTGACAAATAGTTACTTTGCATACGACAACAATAGTGATTTACAAGAAGCTGCTAGAGTTGAATATTCAGAGGATGTATCTGGTGGTGGTGAAATGGACATGAAAGTAAGACATACTGATACTGTAAGTTCTAGCACTCTATTTAGTACTCTAAATGTGACTCCAGAATCTACAACATTTTCGAATATAGATTCTACAGACACATCAAGGTCTATAGTATTCAGCGCTGATGGGGTTTCTATAACAAGTGGAGATTCCGGTATGTACTTTGGAGCCAACAAAGACTTCAGAATTTCCATATCCGATGGAGGATTTGAAGTATCTGCCTACAGCATTGGTTCTGGGACATATGTTAAAAAATACCAAGTGGATCCGTAGAGTAATGTTTTTAGCTGTTAATAGTAATTTTTATATATAGTCCTACTATATAATTATCATGCCTAAGAAACCACCTTGCGCGAGAGGTACTGAAGAAAATCCTTACACTGGGTATTGTATCAAAACATGTGCCGCAAATCAGGCAAGACAGTCAAATCCACCTTATAGTTGTACACAGAAAGAGGCTACAAGACTTACCAATCTAGCAATACAACGAGACCTTGTTGTGCAGATGGCTGCAACAGAAAGAGCTCGTGTTGCAGCACGTGAAGCTATCCAGGCAAAAGAGAAGATAGAGAAAGAAGCTCGTGAAAAAATTGCTAAGATCAACGCTGACGTAGCAGAGAAGACCAGGGTCGCGAAGGAAAAGACTGATAAGATCGCAGCCGATGCAGAAATTTCAAGAAAAAAACACATAGAAGATGCCAGGGTCGCGAAGGAAAAGACTGATAAGATCGCAGCCGATGCAGAAATTTCAAGAAAAAAACTCATAGAAGATGCCAGGGTTGCTGCCGAGGATGCCGCAAGGTCCAGAGATGCTTCCCTAAAGGAGGCTCGCGAGAATGCCAGGGTTGAAAGTGAAAGAATTGTAGCGGAACATGCTGCAGCCATGCAAGAATCTAGGGATAGAATTCTCCAAGCTCAACAAGAGGCTAAAGATAACCAAGCCCAAATCGAAGCGGCCGAGCGTAATCGTATAGAAGCCGAGGCTGCTGAACGTCTTCGACTTGCATCAGAGACCCATGCCGAGCAGATAGAACAGGCTCGTGTCAGAGAAGAGAACGCTCGTCGTGAAATAGGAGTTATCCAAGAAGAACGTGTACAGGACCAGGCTGATGCTGAAATTTCCGCCCAAGAACAGGCCCAAATCATTTCCAATCACGAAAGACAAGCAGAGTTGGATAGAATTGGTAGAAACGCTGTTGTCCAGGAAAACCGTAGACTCCAACGTATTCTCCAGGCTGCTCGAGCAAGACAGAATCAAAACAACACAGATACACTTGCTAGAGATAGGGCAGCTAGAGAAAGAAGAGAGCAAGCTCAAAGAGATGCACAGGAGGCAGAACGTATCGCAGAGGAGATGAGAGTGAGGGGTAGAGTGGCATGGGCTAGGTTGCAAGAATGGTATGACCTTGAGATAGAGGCAGAAAGAAGAAACGATAATACCAGAGCTTACCGTGGAAGAGAAGAGGCAAGGGCAGAAGCAAGTAGGTTACGCGTAAGAGAATTGGTAGAGAGTCGTGTAAGAGATGCCGCAAATTTGGAAATATCTGAAAGGATGGAAGCTATGGGAATAGCTTTCGAAAATTCAGAGGCAGAAAGAGTAGTATTGGTTCAAGAAAATAGCGAGATATTAGCAGAACTGAGACGTCTTGCTATAGAAGACCCAGAACTATTGGAATTGATAGACGGGGAAGCCGAAGAAGCTGCGGATATGATGGAGGTTATGAACGCCGCCAACAATGAGATATTGGACGAGCAAAGAAGACGTCAGGCTATAGAAGATGCTAACAACATGGAGTAAATATTCATATATCTTACTTAATTTTAATGTCATAATTTCCTATACCTATTAAACAATATGCCAGTCATCTGGTTTTCTCATGAAAATCATAGATGTTTTTGGCATTTTCTCAAATGTGAGATTGGTAAACCCAATATCAGATGAGATTTCTTCAATATCATTGAAGAACCTAAAATATTCTTCTAGGTAAGGCTCTGTTCTATCGAAAATGAATTGGAGAAGCGTACTGGACGCTTTTATCCTAGGCTCCATATCTAATATACACAATATTCCACCACTCTTTAATATCCTAAAAGACTCCGTCATCACACTCTTAGAGACTTCGTAAGGAAGTTCATGGTGTATATACGAACAACTTACTATATCTTGTGTTTCTGCTTCCAACCTACTATTCTCGGCTAGTCCATGGTAAAATTTGGTCCCTTCTTGGAAATTGTTACGAGAGCAAACTTCTAGAAAGTAAGGACTAAGATCTATACCCTTAACGTGACAATTTCTATACATTGTTTCTATATACCTCGTCGATACCCCTATACCACACCCTAGATCTGTGATTTCCATAGGACCAGATGGGATTATAGACCCCATCGCATAGTACCATTTACAGAAGCAGGAAAATGATGTCCTTACCAAATCACTTGAATCATAACCTGAAACTCCATCGTAGTGTGTTTTCATAATAGCAATACTCGCCGCCTTGACCTCTTTTGCAGACTGGGGGTCTAGATTCCCTCCGGTGTATGCATGAAAATCTCTTTTGTAATATTCTGGGAACACTACAGTTCTGTCAAAATACATACAGTCTTCCATTTGAGGCATTTTAAAATCGATAGTGTTATCCTTGAAGATCTTCCTGTTCGAAAGTTTAAAAATATTTCTAATCATAGAATTCATGACCCACTTGGGTACGAACCCGTTGGCTATACCAATCATAGCGGTTATAAAAAACACAATCTTGATCACCTTCGCCATTTATAGTTTAGTAACATTATTATTTTATGTATCAGGACCACGACATTTTTAAAGTGACGGGTGCTTCACCGAAATTATCCGGTATAGTATTAATACGTTTCTGAATTTCAATCAGATACACAGATGTGTCTATTTTTGACAATGTATTGGTTATAGACGAAAAGCTTTTCTTGTGAGGATTCACATGGATGAAATTGAGATATTTTCCGTACTCTTTAGATGTATATGCATCCCACATAAACAAAGCATGAAGAACATAATATTCGTACATGAACGTTCTCTGTTCTAATGTGATTTTACCGGTAACATCTCTTACTCCATTTAGATAAAGTACCCTAGAACACTGGTCTAATGACCACATAGTCTGTAATTCCAGTTCATATTCGAAATCTGTTCCTTTCATGTGAGACAGGAAACTTGAATATAATATTTTTGTCAGTGTTTCTGTGAAAGACTCGTGCAAACTGTATACAGAAGAAGATGTGAAGGTTATGTCCAATATAGGGTAAAACTTCTTGTTGACTATAGTCCTATATGACCCTAGATCCAATCGGAGAAGATGTACCATTTCATGTATGAAAACCTTACAGATCTCCTCTTTTCTCCATATGAAAACCTTGTTTCCTATTGTCCTTCCTGAATTTACATTGGAAGGTGTCCCCACTAGATCGTTTGAAAATGTAGTGTATGTTTTAGGGTTATCTACCAGGAATATATGGAATGAATATTCTTTGTTTTTTAGAGAAGGGTCGGATAAAGCAACCATCATTTTGTAGATTTTGAATAGGTCTGCTATTGTGGGGGAACTATCTCTAAATGCTGAACTGTATACCCAGAAAGTAGAATACCCTATTGAATATTTAGAATAGTAACTTATCTGGTCGAATATAACGTCTAATACATCTGGGAATGCAACTCCTTTCACCACCTCATAGAATAAATCTATATCGAATCGGAGATTTTGTCCAGACATGATTACAGATTCGTCTGGTGTACCGCCGGGGAAAGATTCTGACCATTTCCTAGGCAACACAGCCTTGTAAATCTTTTGATAGTGAAACATACATTTATAACCTACCTTGTCGGGTATGCAATTGTGTATGAAAACGAGAAGGTCTCGGATATCAGATACAGAATTGAAACCATCGTATGTACTCTTTGATGAGACAACAATAATTATCGCTAAAATTGTAAGAGAAAAAAGTATAGTACCACTGACACCAGTAACCATATTGATATAATAAAACCAACATATTTATTTTGAACATGTCATTGAATTCAATATATGATCCATGTTAAATTGACGTTTCATGCTAGAATTATATGCCATACATTCCAAATCCTTTCTCATGTTATCATTTTTACAGTACCTATTCACTTGTTTGACAATTTCATCATACTTACAGAATTGTATAGAGTTTATATATATATCATCGAGTTCTGAATCCTTCGAATACTCTGAAACAATACACTTACCCTTTGAACACAGGTATTCTATCCGGTGCGTTTCAAGAGAGCTCTCTTTCCAGAAATGTATATTAAGTACCACCTTGGATCTAGATATAAGATTATCCCTGTCACTATCGAAAAGATTGTAATACCTGAAAACAACATTCAAACGACTCTTTTTCAGGAGTTTTTCTATATAGTTCCTCCTGGGATGATTTGCACCGTAAAATAAAACATCAATGTCTTGAGGTACTTCGTAGGTATCCAGTACGTAAGATCTCATGGGAACTCTTGTAGGAACCAGATGTATGTTCTCTAGACCCATTGATCTGAGAAATTTTACATTTCTAGGTGAAAAGTCCCAAACAGCTCTAGCACAAGAAAGTCTTTTAAAATATTCATCTGAAAACCATTTCGACCCTGGTTGTTCCATCTGTACAGCTATGAAATTGGTAGGGAGTTTAGGTATACTTCGGTGAAGCCCCAGTATGACGAACAATGTAGTTTCATTATTTAAGTATGTCTTTTCAAATTTACCACCTCTTTTATGTATATCTCCACTCGCATCTATACCTATTAAAAATAAAGCATCCTTGATTCCGATAGCCGTTTCATCGAAGACATTGCTAAACCATATTATTCTGACATCCATGATTATACTTTAACATGTAAAAATATTATTTATTCTTATGAAATAAACTACACACTTTGTCTTTATGGAATTCAACTATGTCGTGTGAAAGTCCAATAAGTTCATCCTTTTGACCCCCTCTGTCTCTCCAGACTTTGTATGATCTATCGTAATCGGAACCATATAAGGTAAACAACTCTTCACCCCTCTTGATATCGCGTGGAACCACTAGAAGAGTGGAAACCATGGGGGTATTGTTTGCAAGACATTCGTATACCTTATCCTTAGTTATGGCTGGATTGTTCACAAAAATACAATTCGGAGGTTTTATTGGAGACTCGTTTGCAAAAGCCGACACTCTGTAGGCATTCCTAAGCACTTTAATACCAGGGAGATCGGGGTTCCCATCAGCTATCAATTTCCCAATTGTTCTATACCTGCCTTTAGAATTCATATATGTTACAGTCATGAAATATGTATCTATCACTTTTTCAAAATCTGGGGAATCTACAATTTTAACAATGGTATAGTATGGGATAACAGTCCCAGCTGGGATATTCTTTTTAGCAAATATACCATTCCCTGCTCCAGGTATAGAAGACTCCTTGATTACTACTTCATCTGATCTAACAATTCTCACTGAGATTTCTTCAATACTAGGATCCATATCGTAATATACAAGTGAATCTGGATTAAAATACCCACACTTCTAACGAATCAGTATAAGCATAAGTTGGTGTTTAAATTATACGAGATGTCGTCGAGGTTATTTTGAATGTGACTATTTTCTTCACATATTATATCCCTTTTCTTTAAAATCATAGAAGAACGCCACCATCTCTGAACTTTTATGGTGTTGTAATACAACTTCATCTCGTAAAGTATCTCAGATGTTGTATAGGCTAGATCTATCATTTGGAACGGTTTGTGTTTTTTTGTTTTAAGAAAAAACGTCATGTATAATGTAACGCAACCCGTTCCTATACATAGAATCTCATATAACATGTCACTGTTGATATGACGATCTGTAAATATTAATAATAGTCTGTATTATACGAAAACTAAAACACACAACCATGGACGCTCTTTTCGGACATACAGGGTTTGTAGGATCTTTTATCAAGGAGAACCTCAATCCTAGGAGCACAGTCTATTTCAATTCGAATAATGTGAGGAGTGCCAAGTGTAGGGGTTATCGCAATGTTTATTGTGCATGTATACCTGGTTCAAAGTGGAAAGCTAATACCAATCCGGAAGATGATATGAGGAATATCCAGGGTGTATTAGATGTCCTCAAAACTATAAAATGTGAGACAATGGTTCTCATCTCTACTATAGATGTGCATGACCATACATACCCTATGCAAGACGAAGGGTGCCAATTTCCTTCAAATGAGGCATACGGAAAGAACCGTCTTTTCGTTGAGAATTATTTGAGGGATATTTTTGGAGACAGGCTTACGGTATTTAGGCTCCCTGCTCTTTTCGGAGTAGGAATCAAAAAGAATGTCTTGTTCGATCTCCTGAACAAGAACCTATTGGGTAACATCAATTCCAATAGTGCATACCAGTGGTACCCCCTTCGTATGTTATGGACGGATATCTCAAGGTCTAGGGATGATTTTTTCTCCGAGGGTCAAGAAAAGATCATCAACATATACCCGGTACCCATAGAAACATGTGACATTATCAATATATTTTTCCCAGAGTATGCGAATAGTGTGAAATTCGGAGAAAGGATTTCGTATAACCAGTCTACCAAGTATCAACGCATGTTTTCTTACAAGCAGGGTGTAATCTTCTCAGAAATGGATAAATTCATTAGGATGTATAAGAAGATTTGGGAAATTGGATCTCGTCCTGCCAGTCGTCTTGTTGTGTCTAATATGGCGTGGGACCCTGTTGATGACCACCATGTGATATTTCTCCTAAAAAGGTACAATATCTCAAATGTTGAGATAATGCCAACCAAGTATTTCAATTGGGGTACTACTTTTTCAAACCCTACATTCAATGAAAAGTTCAAGAAGGCAGGAATCAATGTGTATTCCGTGCAGAGTGTTCTTCATGATGTAGGGGGTAATTTTTTCGATGACCCTATTGAGATGAAAGTTCACCTCCAGAAGGTTTTGGGTATGTGTGATAGGTTGGGGATTTCGAAGGTTGTCGTGGGTTCTCCAAAGAAGAGGACTACTCCTAGGATTGTCGGATGTGATTCTAACCAATCGTATGAGGAGAAGCTGTCGTCTGTTCTGAACTCTTCTCAGGCGGGGTACAAGGCTAGGTTGTGTCTAGAGCCCAATTCTGCTACATACGGTTGCGACATTGGTAAGAAGCTCTCTGATTGTTCTCGCATTTCCGAGGGTAAAAATTTCGGCCTTAATTTGGACACGGGGAATTTCATGCTTGAGAATGATGATACAGGATTGGTGAACGGGATAGAGCATTGTCAGATATCGGCTCCTATGCTAAGGCCTCTAAGGTTGAATGATTATATAGGTTTCAGGAATTCTATGGTTGGTTATCACCTCAAGAATTTGGAAAAGAACGTGAAGATATCCCTGGAGATTAAGGTTGATAAGATTGAAAATCTAGGAGAACATCTCCGTAGGTTTGTTACGTACATGTCTGAATATATCTAGTGTGGTGTATAAATCACATCGGAATTTGTTTTTTTTTGTATTTTAGATTGTATATATCTATCATACCATGCAAAATTCCACAAAAGTCGTCGTAGCCGTTATAGCCCTTGTCGTGGTAATCAAGATTATCGGTATGGCCACAGCCAAAAAGGAGCAGGAAGCTCTGGGTGCTGAGGTCAGAGTTGACTCTACCATCGAGGAGCTGGGAAAGATAAATGGATTTAAGAACGACTTCAAGGGAGAAATGTCCATATTCGCTTACAGAAAGGAACTTCTCAGCATGATTCACCGTTTCGAACGCAACCGTGGCGTCCGTGTGTTGAAGTCTTCCATCTTCTCGGAGGGACCTATCCTTCTTAACGAATTTTAAGTGGGCTGGTGACCAGTAATACCACTTTATAAGTATAATAACAAAAGTTTAAAAATATGATTCTGGTTTATATTTTATGCATTAAAATATTCACTTCTTATATAACAAATGACTTCTACATGGAACTTCGAACTCATTGAGACCAAACGAAACGGGTCTTGTTTTTTCGAGTCGGTTGCTAACGCAATGTCTGAAAATGTAGAACAATGGTACGAATTTCCTGTGCTTAGAACCATGATGGAAGCATATTGGAATTCTTATCATGAAAAAACAGGTGATACTCTAATGGGAGTTACTGAAAGATTGGTAAGATTTATGTGTTCCGAGAACATAGACAATGATGTTCTAGAGATATACAACGTGGAAGCGGCATTCAGAAAGGATTCTGGTGAGAAAGGGGTAAAGATTTTCAAGACCGTTGAAGATTACAGGAAGCATGTCCTCAATACAAATTCCTGGGCAGACCATTCCATATTTCTTTCCTTCCATAAGAGTTTGGGTAATAGGTGTTCTTTGATTGTTTTTGATTCTGAAATAGGGGGTATACCACATCTGGATAAAGAATGGACAGAAGATAAAGACATTTACATATGCCTTAGAAGGGAAAACAATCATTATAGTACCATACGCCTGGTTAAAGATGACTCTAGAATGAAATTATGTGTAGATAGAGGTATAATGTTGGATCTTGTAGAAAGTATGAATGAACAATTGGAAACTAAAATTTCACTTGTATTGTAGATTAGAAGTTTTTAGGGGGGAGAGGGTTTACGGGGATGAGCATAAGCATTACGAATACCACAAGAGTAATTGCGTATAGTTTGGTGAAACAAGGTTTCCTAGTTTCTATCTGATTTCCAGAATTCTCTTGTATAAATGGAGGATTGAGGTACATAAGAACCGCAAACACTAGCCCAGAAGTTGTTGCTGAAATCCCTAGCTTAGAATGAAAAATATCTGTGACTTCAAATTTTTTGTATGTCCATTGAGGAACATCTACTTCTCCCATGATAGTGTTAGGAACGTTCATATTTTCCCCTATTTGTGGCATCTCTAGTCCAGTTTCTGGGACTACGAATGGTTGAGCCATGGGTTTATAATTATACTTGGGTTATATTATATTTGCGTCTGAATGTATGATTAAAATTTATTCTCCATTAAATAAAGTACTACAAAATGAACATCCGTGATACAAATTCCCACATTGAGGGAGATTTCGCAGAGAGGTCTGAAGAAGCTTGGAGATACAAGCATGTTGAACATAATCAGAATTTCGTGGTCATGTCCATTGTAGATGCTCTGGATAAGAACCCTGCAGCCGTAAAGGTATACGGAATCTACAGTTCCATGGAAGAGGCCAACAAGGTTTCTGAAATTATCAGTAATGAAAACGATTACTTCAACGTTTATGTTGCATCCAGCAACCAATGGCTACCAATCCCTCCCACAAAGGAGTTCATTGAAAATGTTGTATACCAAGAAGAAAGGATGAAGGACCTTCACAATTCTTTTACTAAAAACAAGGAGAGAAATGCTGAGCAATTGAAGAAATTGATGAATAAGAATGAACGCAATGAGAATGAAGCTGGATTGAAGAGTATAGGCGAGGGGGGTGTTGAAGAATCAAAACAATCGTAATTAGTGTTTCTCTTCCATGTCTGTGTTTATATTTCCTATATCCGTATTAGATTCTTCCACTTCTCTACCTCTTTAGGATTTAGATATTTACATAGTTTTCCAGTAGAATACGTTGCGATACAGGTTTACATACATAGTCCTCACGACCAATTGAACTTTTTGATTATTGCATTCAACGTTTTGCATTTAGAGTTGGTATTCTTGAAGGTGACGATTATCAAACACAATTGAGAATGAAAATGAAACACGATTTAAATTTAAATTCAC
>Ga0308016_10000329_pt1 | contig 24491 bp, 26 predicted proteins | sample Neamet233_FD_203129 | JGI IMG/M metagenome (GOLD analysis project Ga0308016, IMG submission 203129) | Marine microbial communities from water near the shore, Antarctic Ocean - #233 | ecosystem: Environmental > Aquatic > Marine > Unclassified | place: Southern Ocean | collected 2014-07-28
CACAAATTACTTCTACGCCTGAAGAACTAAACGCCCTAGATGGTATTACAGCAGTCGTAGGTGAACTTAACGCTTTAGACATTGGTTCTACTGCTATTGGTACAGCCGTAGCATCTAAGGCAGTGATATTAGACTCTAATAAAGATTATACTGGATTACGTAACTTAACAATTACAGGTGAGTTAGATGCAGCTACCTTAGACATTAGTGGAGCTATTGATGTAGCTGGTACTACTAACCTAGACGTAGTAGATATTGACGGTGCTGTTGATATGGCCTCTACACTTACAGTTGCAGGAGTTCTTACAGGTGCTTCCTTAGACATCTCAGGTAACATAGACGTAGACGGCACAACTAACTTAGATGTAGTAGACGTAGACGGAGCAGCAAACTTTGCAGCAGACGTAACTATTGCAACTGGTGCAGATATTATTACTGCTACAGCAGGTACATCTAACTTACGCCTTGGTGTCAACGCAGGTAACTCAATACAATCTGGCGGTAACTACAACGTGACTGTAGGCGATGAAGCAGGTACTGCAATTACTACGGCAGATAACAATACAGTCGTTGGGTATCAGGCAAGCTATAGTAGTACAACAGGGAATGATAATGTTATTGTTGGCATGGATGCTTTTTACAATGGCACGACAGGTAGTGATAACGTTTTAATAGGCCATAGGGCTGGTTATAATCATTCTTCTGGTTCTAGTAATGTTGGCATAGGTTATGATGCCTTGCTCCAAAACACTACCGCAAGTAACAACACGGCAGTTGGGTCTTTGGCTCTTAAAGCAAACACCACAGGTGCAGGAAATGTTGCTTTTGGTGCAGAGGCACTTGCTACTAATATTTTAGGGAGTAATTCTACTGCTATTGGTAGAGAAGCTTTAAGGCAACAAAACTTTACATCATCTACAGATGCTTACAACACAGCAGTAGGTTATAGAGCAGGTCTATTAGTAACCACAGGCGTTCAAAACACCCTTATTGGTGGTCTAGCTGGTGATGCCTTGACAGATGCTGATCTTAATGTTGCAGTTGGGATGCAAGCTTTAACAACAGATACTCTTGGTAGCAAATCAGTAGCAATGGGATTCTTTGCACTAGGTTCACAAAACTTTACTTCTGCTACAGATACTTTCAATGTGGCAGTGGGTCATTCAGCAGGATCAGCAGTAACCACAGGCACACATAACAATTTTTTTGGTGGTTTAGCAGGTGATGCACTTACAGATGGTGCTGCTAACGTGGCTATCGGCTTTGCTGCTTTAAGTTCAGACACTAAAGGGCATAGCAGTGTTGCTATTGGTCATGGTGCATTGGGTGCGCAAAACTTTACATCTACTACAGATACTTTCAATACAGCCGTTGGTAAGCTTGCAGGAACAGCAGTCACAACAGGCATACAAAACACCCTTATTGGTGCGCTTGCAGGTGATGCTTTGACTACAGGTGGTGAAAATACAGCCGTGGGTTACTTGTCTTTATCTACAGAAGATGGTCATGGTACAAATACAGCCATTGGTAATAGAACTTTAATGACTCAAAACGCTGGAGCTAATGCCCACAATACAGCAGTTGGACATTATGCAGGTACAGCGATTACCACAGGCATAAACAATACCCTCATTGGTGGTCTAACAGGTGATGCAATTACTGATGGAGTGCAGAATGTAGCTGTGGGAAAAGGGGCTTTAACAACTCTCACAACAGGAGATCAGAATGTAGCTTTGGGTACTTCTGCATTAGAGGCGGCGACTACAGGAAGTACCAATGTTGCAGTAGGCCCAAATGCAGGTGTCGCTTTGACGAGTGGTAGTAACAATCTTGTTTTAGGTAATGATGCAGGACGAACAGGAAGTCCGGGGGGTAACTTTACTACTGTAAGTAATGTTATGTGTCTTGGTGATGAAAATGTATCTGCGTGTAATATTCAAGTAGATTGGACAGTAGCATCTGATGCAAGAGACAAGACAGACTTTACTGCACTAGACTTAGGTTTAGACTTCGTAAAAGCACTAGCTCCTGTAACATACAAGTGGGACAAGCGTTCTAAGTATGGTGATAAAACTGCTGATGACTATGACCTCAACGCACAATCTCCAGACGGAACTCACAAAGAAGATTGGTTGGACATAGGCTTTAAAGCTCAAGAAGTAGAAGCTTTAGAGCAAGCGGCTGGATATAATAAGAGCAATAAGACTAACCTAGTCTCTAGTCACACAGGTGATGGCAAGCAGATGGGTCTACAGTACAGCAAGTTTGTACCAATCTTAGTCAAAGCAGTACAAGAATTATCAACAACATTAGATGCGGCACTTGCTCGCATAGCAACCCTAGAAGGATAAAGAACATGACAGACAGAACAGCGGCAGAATTAGCACAAGACTTCACAGCAATGGGTCACTCTATTGCACTCATCACAGACGTTATTGCAGGCAATGCAATGGCAGAAGATGTTGCGGCAGATCGCCAAGGTTGTGTTGATCGTAACACACAGCATCTTGAGCTAATGAAAGCTAAATCAGACTGGGGTAGTGAGTCTATGACTGCTACTACAAATGCAATCAGTGCTGGTAATGGTTACACGGCTTCCTAATTTAACAACCCTTGATGCGGAGTAATGACCAATGTCTTTAACAAAGCTTGTTTTTCGTCCCGGTCTTAACCGCGAAGGAACTAACTACTCAAATGAGGGCGGTTGGTACGACGGAGACAAAATTCGTTTTCGCTCTGGCTTTGTGGAACGCATTGGGGGTTGGTCAAAAGCAGCATCTGCTTCGTTTGAAGGAACATGTCGTTCCTTGCACGATTTTGTAACACTGTCGTCAGACAACTTGTTGTTTTTAGGAACACAGAAGAAAGCCTACCTTGAAGATTCAGGGACTTTTAGTGACATAACTCCTATTCGTCGGACCGCGACCCTTGGGTCAAACCCCCTTAATACATCAGGTGGGGCGGGTTCTGGGTTAATTACAGTTACTGATACGGGTCATGGAGTTACGTTAGGTTCCTACGTGACCTTCTCTGGAGCAACAGCTTTCGACGGATTAACCACATCCAATCTAAACAAAGAACATATTGTTACTGTGGTAGTTAATCCTAACTCCTACAAGGTAAACACTGGTGGCTCTGCTTCATCGGGTAGTACCGCAGGCGGTGGGTCATCTGTTGTAGCGGCATATCAACTTAACGTAGGTCTAAACACCACGATCCTTGGTTCGGGGTGGGGCGCTGGTACTTGGGGTCGTTTTACTTGGGGTTCAAGTGCAGGTTCTCTAGCTGGTCAGACATTACGTCTTTGGTATGCTGATGATTTTGGCGAAGACTTAATAATGAATGTCGCTGATGGTGGTATTTTTCATTGGGACGCTACAAACGGAGCAAGCAATAGAGCGGTTGCTTTAGGTTCTTTAACGGGAGCATCTAACGTTCCAACTGTAGCTCGTAAGATACTGGTATCCGAAACAGACAGGCACATAATTTGCTTTGGTGCAAATCCTTTGGGAGAAACGGTGCAAGATCCACTATTAATTCGTTGGTCAAGCCAAGAAAGCCTGACTGATTGGACACCAACTGCTACTAACACAGCGGGCGACCTTCGTTTATCACAAGGTTCAGAGATCGTAACTGCGGTTAGAACAACACGTCAAATTTTAATTTGGACTGATAGTACGCTACACAGCTTACAATTCTTAGGACCACCTTTTACTTTTGGAACAGCTATGTTGGGTGACAACGTTCGTATTGCTGGACCAAATACTGCATTAAGTGTTAACGATATTGTCTACTGGATGGGCCAAGAGAACTTCTACATGTACGATGGACGTATTCTTCCTATCCCATGTACTGTTAGACAGTATGTATTCGATGACCTAAACAGAAATCAATCCTTTAAATTCCACGTAGGTAGCTTGGCAAGTCAGAATGAAATCTGGTGGTACTACTGTTCGCAATCTAGCGAAGAAATAGATAGCTATGTTGTATACAATTATTTAGAGAAGACTTGGGTTTATGGAACATTAGATCGCACAGCATGGAACGATCGTGCTGCTGGACAGAGATCTTTCCCGCAAGCTACTGGCACAGATAGTTTTTTATACAATCAAGAGTTTGGTTTAGATGATGGAAGCACAAGCCCTGCTTCAGCTATTGATGCTTTTGTTCAGTCTTCGGACTTTGATATCGGTGACGGTGATCAGTTTATGTTTATCAATAAGGTTATCCCTGATCTTAACTTTAGCTTGTCTACAGCGACGGCTCCGCAAGTAGACTTCACAATGGCAGCTCGTAACTATAACGGTAGTGCCGCTGGACAAGGCTCTGATTCAGGAGATGTAATAAGAACTTCAGTTGTTTCTGGAACAGATAACTATACTAAACAATTGTTTATGAGGTTGCGCGGAAGACAGATGAGTTTAAAAGTGTCTAGTGATACAAAGGGTGTTAAATGGAGGTTAGGCGCACCACGTCTTGATATGCGCCCTGACGGTCGCAGATGACCCGGAAAATAATACGACAGATAATTCCCATTGCTCCCATGGAGTATAGTGCGGCTTACGTTAATCAATTAGCTCGAACCTTGGATAACTTTATTGACGAATCCAGAAGCCCTAGTGTAAACTTTCAAGGAATACCTAGCGATGGCGCCGCAAATACGCTAGACTTAGGGGATGTATACCAAGCTAATGGAATTTTAAAAATAATTCTAGTAAACGAAATATATTCTGGAAGCGTTTCTGCAACCGGATCAGTAGGCATAGTAACGGTGGCAACAACATGAGCAATCAAATTATTAACTTTCACGATGGTACAAAGTGGAAACCTTCTACAAGCTCTGACATAGTTCATTGTGTAAACTGTAATAACGCAGTAGATACACCAGAAGAGATAGCATCATACCCAAGTGGTAATTGCCCAGACTGTGGTGATTCGTGGACAGGTTCTGAACGACGAAGCACAACAATAGTGGTCACAATGCCAGAGCAAATCGTGGGAGAATCGTAATGAGTATAGGTTCTTTACTTGGTGGACTAGCAATGAATTTTCTTGTTCCGGGAAGCGGTATTTTAGGCGGTATTTTAGGCGCTACGGGTGGAGCTCTTTTAGAAAGCAAGTTGTTTAATAAAGAAGATACTGGCGGAATAGATATGGCAAAGTGGAACGCTGGTCCAGAGCAACAAGAAGGTTGGGATCGAAACCTATACAAGTCCCGATACACAAATTCTGATGGTGTTGCCCCTCATTTTGATACACCCGATGAACGAGATGCATACGATAGAAGTCAAGAATCACAACAAAATCAAGCTATTGAACCCGTATATACGTCTGCCGCGAATGGTGGACTTATGCAGTTTTACAAGGGTGGAGAAATATCTAGCACGGGTGGAGGTTTAATCCAAGGTCCGGGAACTGTGACTAGCGATTCTATTCCCGGTGTGATACAACAGAATGGAAGACCTGTAGAAAACATTGCTGTAGCTAATGGTGAAGTTATATTTTCAGGAAAAGATTTAGCCGCGCTGGATCCCAGCGGAGACATGAAACGAGCGGGTATGCGCCTTGGTGGCGCTGCTAATGGTTCAAGAGGCGCTGAAGCAGCACGAATGTTTGCTGAAGCCAATCGAAATAAAGGGTAGTTACTATGGTCGAAAATTATACCACAACGTCAGTAACCGATTTACCGGAGTGGCAGAAAAAATACATGAAGGAGATCCTTGATCGGGGTCAAGCTCTTGGTAAACAGGACTACACGCTTCCCGGTTATAACGTTGCTGATCGTTCACCCTTACAACAACAGGCTACAAACTTAACACAGCAGGGCGTGGGTGCATATCAACCGATGCTACAAGCTGGAGCAGAAAATCTTAGCTCTGGGATCGCGGCTACTCAACAGGCATTTAACCCTTTGTCCGCAGCAACTACTTCTGCGGGTCAAATTGGACAGCAAACCGCAGACAACATATTGAATCCAAACGCTGCTGCCGCATACATGAACCCGTATGAGGACGCTGTAGTTCAACAAAGTATGAATGATATAGCTCGGCAAGGTAAAATCCAACAGCAAGGTTTAGCAGCGCAAGCTGTTGGCGCAGGAGCTTTTGGTGGATCACGGCAAGGCATTCAAGCGGCAGAGCAAAACAGAAACACGTTACAACAACAGGCTGCAACTTCGGCACAGCTACGTCAGTCTGGTTATAATAACGCGCAACAACAACAACTTGCTAGAGCACAAAGTGCGGGGCAAGCCGGATTGGCCGGGGCGCAGCTACAAATGCAAGGCGCACAACAATACGGGGCATTAGGTGCTGGACTTGGAAGTCTGGGTCTACAGCAAGCACAGCTTGGAGAAGCATATCAGGGTCTAAATATGAACGACGTAAATGCGTTGTCGCAAGTTGGTGGTCAAGAACAAGCGCAACAGCAAGCAGTTCTGGATGCACAGCGGCAGACACAGTATCAAAATACAATGCAACCATACCAACAGTTGGGTTTCTATTCTGACATCTTCCAAGGTATGCCAACGTCTCAGTCAACCTTTACGAACCAACAACAGCCTAGTGCTAGTGCGTTGTCACAGATTGGTGGCCTAGCGGGTGGATTATTTAGTATGTATAAAGGCGGAATGTTTGGCGGAGGTGGCTAGTATGAATAATGTATTAAACCGAAAGATGTTTGTAAACCGTGATGCGCGAGCCAAGCTTGCGAACATGGGTGGTATACTACAGTCTTCTCCGGAGATGGCTAACATTACACAGAAATTTGCTCCTGGTGGTACAGTAGGACAGCAGGTGTCAGACGGTAGGACAGGTTCATTTAAACCAGTGTCAGACGGTAGGACAGGTTCATTTAAACCAGATCCTTCTTTTATGGATCGTTTATTTGAAAGTTTAATGGTTAAGGTTCGTAACAACGAACCGTTTACTAAACAAGAATCCGAAATTTTTGAAGAGATTGCTTCTCAAGATGATCAATTACGCGACTCTATTATTGCTAGCCGTGATCAAGGCGCAGCTATGGGCGAGTTTGGGGCCGCAGGAGCTATAGGCGATATACCAGATAGAACCGAGATCCCTCCTGAAAGCTTTAGCCAAGCAGTAACCGATCAAACAGGCGGAGACAACTCGTTAGAAGGAATTACAGGGACAGAAGCGTACAGATTTATAAGAGGCGACACCGACTCCGAAGGATTTATAGATTCACTTATGCCTCCGGTTGAGGAAGAACAGGAAAGATTTTATGGTCCTGTTGTTAGGCCTAAAGGCATAATGCAATCCGCTTTGGACAATATGGAAAACGACCCGAGGGGTGCTGGAGACGGCTTTGGTTCAGATCTACTGTCACAAGAAATGTTAGATGCAGAACAAGCAAGAGCAGATCAATCAAGAATGCGTTTGCCAACGGGAGACAGAGAAGCGTCCTCTTCATATTTAGGCCAGTCAAGTGAAGTTCGCAAGGATCCTCAAGAAGTTATATCAAGAGATCAGAGGATTGCTGGTGAGGATATGGCGTTTGCCCAAGATGTGCCACAAGGACAGCCTCGTTATTTTGCTCCGCAAGCTTCTGACCCTAGATCTGCGAGTGACGGCTTTGGTTCAGATCTACTAGCGTCACAAGAAATGTTAGACGCAAAATTGCCCCGTATAAACGTTAATTCTGCAAAAAACTTAGACAGGACTGATGACGCTAGAGCTAAACGTTCTGCTTCTAGAGAGGCTGGAGTTAATGACTCGAAGAGCATTTTAGATCCGATTAAAGCAGCTTCTGCTTCTGTTTCTAATTTTGCTTCTGGTATATTAAACCCAGAATCTTCTGACCCTAGATCTGAAAGCGACGGCTTTGGTTCAGATCTACTAGCGTCACAAGAAATATTAGACACAGAATCGAGTTCCATGTTTGAAGGGGACTTACATATACCATCAGGTTTAAACCTAGAAGAAATGGATTTAGATCAGCTTAAACTTCTTGTAAACAATATTACGGGTGGATCCGACTCTGTAAAAGTACAAGAAGAAATAAAGAAAAGAACACAACAAAATTTTGAAAGATTACAAAAGATAGCTAATGACGAGATAGTTAATACAGGCGCTGTTACTGATGACACTTTAACAGAAATAAATGACGCAAACGATCAGATTGTCATTCAAGAAAAGATAGGTACTACAATTAAAGAAGAAAATCTTAATCCTGCTTTGACTTCGAAAGAATATAATATTCAAAAAATCCTTGCTCGGGGTGAAGCTAAAAAGGATGAATACGAAAGCCTTGGGTTAAACACTGACCGAATCAAAATGGAAACAAAGGAGAAATCGTTTCAAAAAATACCACAAAAAAAGAAGGTAGAAGAAAAACAGAAGATTGTTGAACCCAAGGCTTTTGTTCCATCAAAAATAATCAAAAAGATTTCTGAAAATAAAACAGGCGATATAACAGGCGATATAACGACGGGCGTATTAGACGCCGGAGGAATAGATTCGTCTAATATGACATTATCGCAGAAGGTTGCTGCGCAACGAAAGATGTATAGTGATATCTTAGGAACAGATACAGACGTAGACAAAAAAGAACAGTTCTGGATGAACATGGCTATGGTTGGTTTTCAAATTGCATCCGGCGAAAGTCCCGACGCGCTTACAAACATATCTAAAGGTTTATTGTCTTTCGCTATGCAGACAAAAGAAGATGATAAAACAAGGAGATCACGACAGGATAAGTTTGGATTGTTAGCTCTTCAAGATGAAATTGCTCGTGAAAACGATACAATGAAGTTTGATCGTGATGTAAGACTAGCTAATATTAAAGCATCGAACAAGAGTCTATACGGATTAAGAAAAGATCCAACAACTCAACTATTTGCAACTGCTAAAGAACTTTTTCAGGACGGCTTGGGAGAGTATGATACATATGAAGCAGCTATAGAAGGGGCAAGGAAAATAATTGAAAAAGAGTACAATCTGTCAGGAGCAGAAACTAAGGATCTTGTGGATAATGCTCCCGAGGCAACTGGGGCTCAACACAAAGCAGCAAATGAAGCCGCTATTAAAAACAATAAAAAAAATTATTTCTTGAACGGCGTTGAATACAACGTTCAATAAAAAACAAAGGAAAATAAATGGCAGATGTTTTTATTCCTCAACGAGCTGACGGCAAAGATGTTTTTATTCCTCAACGAGCTGACGGCAAAGATGTTTTTATTCCTCAACGAGCTGACGGTGAAGAAGATAAATCTGATCAAACTGTTATTGGATCCATTGCCCGAGGCGCTGGCGCTGGAGTTGTAGACATTGTTCAGGGTATCGCGGAACTCGGTACTTCAGTTGCTACCTCAACAGGTTTACTTGATGGAGAACAACAACAAGACACAACTAAATTTTTTGAAGATGTTAAAACAAACTTAGGTCTTACCCCTGAACGAACGGCGGGAAAGATTGTGGAGACTGTAGTAAACTACGGGGCTCCCGGTGTTGGTGTGTTTAGCTGGGTTTCTAAGGCTGATAAAGCTAGGAGAGCTCTTAAAGCAGGAACAAAAATACCAGATGCAACAAAGCTGTTTGGAAAATCAGCGCAAAAGTTTGGCCGTAGTAAAGCAGGCAATATAACAAAGACTAGAACCGGTCGTGCCGTAGCTACAACAGTAGGAACGGGTATAGCTGACGTCTTTGTATCTCCTAGTTCAATGACTACTTTAGCCGATAGCTGGGACGCTATGCCAGATTTTCTTGAAACAGAAGGCGAACAAGGTTTAACTGGTAAATCTTTAGCAGCAGTTAGGCTAAAAAACAAGTTTCGTTTAGGAGCAGAGGGTATGTTATTTAACGCGGCGGGGGAATCACTACTCCCTGTAGTTGGAGGCGTATTTAGATCTGCGGCAAAAGTTCCCGGAGTTCCAACTTTTGCCCGTGGTATATCTAGTGGATTAGATTATCTTGGCAGTAAGGCTTCAAGTTTAAAAATTATAAAAAATAATTTTACTTCGGATGGATCTTCCCCGGCTGAAATTGGTTTTGCTGTTAGAACGGCTCAAGGTATGTCTGAAGCGGATGAAGCTGCGGCAGGTAAACTGTTAAACAACTACGATAAGGCTGTTAAAAAAGCTATTGGATTTCAAATGCTTCCGGGGCGGGGTAAAACTAAAATACAATCTGTATACAATGACACAATGGATTATATGACCGCAGAAACAAATGGCGTTGGGGATATCCTTATGCCTGCTGACGTATTTAAAAATAAATATGGTAAAAAAGTTTTAAATGCGGTTGATGAAATGCGGGAACAAGTTGTATCTTTAACTAAAGAATTTGAGTCATCGGTTAAGTCGGCTCCTAATCTAAGCCCTGCAAGAAAAGCAGACCTTATTACACAGTTTGCTGCAAACAATGGTTCTTACCTTCGCCGAATGTATGAGGTTAATTTAGATCCTAAAAAGTTTGCATCAATAGATCCACAGGCAATGCCCGAGTACAAATCCGCTAAAAAACAGTTGATGCAGATCATTCAAAACAAAAAACCGTACTTAGGTTCTGACGCAGCAGAGCGAGAAGCTGACAGTTTTATTTCGGACATGTTTGGTAAAAATGCAATTAAACGATCGGGCTTTTCTCCTGAAGCTGTTCAAGCTCAATCCGGAAAGAACTTTGCCAAAGGCGCTCAAGAAGTAGTCGGAAGAACATCTTTGTTTAAACTATCTACTGGTATGTTAATTGATAGAAACAACTACTTAAATCAAGCCAGCGTGTTGCGTGAGATGATGGGTGAAGTTCGTAATCCAAGAGAAGCGTTTTTAAGAACAGTAGATGATATATCTAACACGCGGTCTTCTCAACGTTTGTTTGACAATGTCTTTGAATCATCACCTTCTTCGGTGAATCCCGGTCGTGCTTTAAGTTATGACGAGGCTGTAACTAAAATAAATGCTACCCCTAATGCAAGGCCTTTTGTTATAGATGGCGCAGGATTAACAGATAATCAGATAACTTCGTTAAAAGAAATGAACTACACACAGCTTGGAGAAGCTGTGGATGACAATCCTTTTGGGGGTAAGTACGGTTCTCTTTCAGGGAACTTTGTTCCAAATGAGATATCCAATAGTCTTACTACTCCGGGTCGGTCTATGTCAGCCGTTCAAGATATTCTAGCTGTTTCTCTACAGCTTAAAGGTATGTCACAAATGACAAAGACTGTTTTAAACCCTTTGTCACAAGTTCGTAACTTCTTATCTAATGCTTTTGTTGTCGGTGCTAACGGACTACTTGGACGAGATATGGGGTTACTAGAGAGTGGAAATGTTTTGGTTGCCAATCTTTTGGACAGTCCAGAGCAGTTTAAGTTACTACAAGCGATGGGACGAGAAGGCGCTATTGGACAAAACATTCAACTAAATGAACTTCGTTCTTTGATGAAGGAGCAGACCGGCGCAGGTATATCATCTATGCTAAACAAGGGCGCTAAACTTGCGCGCAAGACCCCCGGCGCAGGAAAAGTAATTAACCTAATGGAAAAAACATATCAGTTAGGGGATGATTACTGGAAGGTTGTAGGCGTATTAGGTGAGAAAGCTAGATACGGCGCGGCTTTTCGTAAGGCTGGAATGGACATTGAAAACTTGCCAATGGCAACTCAAGAAGCGCTACAGGGCGCCGGTTTAGCTTCTAGAACCTCTTCTATCGCGGATACGTCATTTAGCGACATGCTTGCAATAGATCTAGTTAAACAGACAATGCCTACTTATTCCATGGTTCCTGAGTTTATTAAAGGGTTACGTCGGATTCCGGTTATGGGTAACTTTATATCGTTCCCTGCTGAAATTATTCGTACCTCCGGAAATATTGTTAATCGCTCGGTTAAAGAATTAGGTTTCAAACCAACGCAACAAATGATTGCAGAAATAGGTCAAAAGCAAGCGGATATATTTGCAAAGCAAGTTAGAGCAATCGGAGCGGAAAGGCTTTCTGGATACTTATCTATGGCTGTTGTTGCCCCCGGTGCTATGCGAGATGCGTCTCATAGCATGCTTGGTATTACAGAAGCAGAAGAAGATATGTTAACTAAGTCCGCTCCACCTTGGTCGGCCGGAAACACATTGTCTTATATTTCAAAACCAGACGAAGACCTAAATGCAGAAGCGGTGGATCTTTCATACATGCTTCCTTACGAATTTATGCTAGCACCGGCTCGCGCTCTTTGGGAAGCTTATCAAGAAAAAGGTGAAATTGGAGCGAATACAGCAGAACAAGTACGGTCAGGTATGTGGGCTGCGTTTACAAAGTTTGCAGAGCCGTTTGCGTCAGAAGGTTTGGCAGCGGAACGTATTTTAGATGTTACAATTAGAGATGGTAAAACCCAAACAGGTGCTTCAATTTATGAAGAAGCCGAGCTATACGGTGATAAGTTATCCAAGTCTTTAAACCATGTTGTGGGTGCATTTATTCCGGGGATCATTGAAAACTTTACTACAGTTAAGGGAGGAGAGTTTAGTCAAGGTCGCATATCACGGGCTATAACGGGTACTCCCTCTAAGTCTGGAGACGCCTACACTGTTGCAGAAGAAGCCGGTACTATGCTTACTGGTCTGCGACCAATGAAAGTAAACATAGGAAGAAGTCTTAGTTATGATGCGGGAGCTTATTCCGCAGCTCGGTCAAGTGCGGTTAAGCTATTTACTGGGATAGCCGACGACAACGATGTTACCAAAGAAACCGTTATAAACGCATATGTAAAAGCAAATGCATCCCGTAGGAGACAGCAAGCTATTCTTAAATCCAACATTGATTCAGCGTTGGCTGCGGGAATGACAAAACGTCAGATAAGAAAAGCATTATCTAACACTGGTGTATCTAAAAAAGAACTAAACTTTATTTTTAAAAACAAGTATGATCCGTTAACGATTAGCAGAAGTTTACTTCGTGAAGTTAGCAACGAAGTTAATCAAAAAGAAGAAAATAGAATTTTAAAGAAACTACCAAAGCAAGAGATAAACGAAATCCGTCGTTCATTAAGAAACACACAGATTATACCAGACGAAGTTCCTGTATCAACAGAGCCTGCATTCGTACCGCAAAGGACTAACGAAGTTATTTCAACGGCACCTGATTTGGTACCCTCTCCTGTTATTATTCCTACACCTGTTACAAAAACAAATACAAACAATGCAGGTCCTAATAATTTAATACAACGTGCACGTTCTAAAGCGCCATCTCTTCTGGGAAATAACCCATTAAATAATCAGATTGCAGAGCGGCAAATCAATAATCAAAAGGAGTTAAGAAATGTCTAACACAAAAGTTAAAAAAGTTATCAAAGGTTTAAAGAAAGCATCAAAACTTCATGCCAAGCAGGCTAAAGTTTTAAAAAGTATGCTAAAGAAATAACTTCCTATTAATCTACAGGAACTAATCGAACGCCATTTCCCCCGAACAAACGAACCAGTTCGTCGGCACTGGCTTCTATGTCATCCATAATGTCCTGACTAGAAGTCATGGCGGATAAAGTTAAGCTGTCAGAGATAAACTCCATCAGTGCCTCTACCTGCATAGAATGCATGTCCATAAAACTCACGCTCTTTGTTTCTTCCATTAGTATCATTCTACTTCCCCCCAGTTATCTTTAATTGCTACGTCTATCTTTGATGGTATGTTTAGTTTAACTCCATTCTCCATGATGTCTACAATCCTGTCGGTCTGTTCTTGGTTCTCGATGTTGAAACAGAGTTCGTCATGCACAGTAAGCATTGGAGTAAGGCCTTCTTTGTAACAGTCCACCATGGCTTTCTTTGTTTGATCTGCCGCAGATCCTTGTATCAATTTGTTCAGTGCCTTGTAGGTGAATGCACGTTTAATAAACTTGCCGTATTCTTTTTGGGCTTCGTCATGTGGCAAAGCTTTTCCTCCTGTACCCCACTGGTTTGGTTCCCATAGGTGAAATCTACCCTTACGTCCAAGCAGGGTTCTAATCTGACCGTTCTTTGTAGCTTGTTTAGACACAAGGTTGGCCAGAGCTTTAACAAACGGAACCTTACTCTCGTGTTGAGCCATCAAAGACTTAGCTTCTTCAAATGATATATCCATCTCACCTGCCAGTTTGGCCGCTCCCATGCCATACATGATGCCAAGGTTCACAGCTTTAGATTGTTTCCGAGTAATCCCTGCAATATCAGCCACCATTTGATGTAAGTCTACATCAGACTCGTTGTACTGCTTAACCATATCTTCTAGTAGATCTTGACCCGGCATTTTATCAGCCACCATAGATGCACAGTGTACCATGATTCTTGGTTCTTGGCTCGAATAGTCAAACGATCCCCACTTACAACCCTCTTCTGGTATAAATAACCCACGTATCAGCTTCTTTATTTCAGGTTGTCGGGCTGGAATTTGCTGGAGATTTGGGTTAGATGAAGAAAATCTACCGGTGATAGCGCCCCCCTCGTCACGACGTGTGGAGTGTAGCTCAGTGTGGATACGTCCATTAGTTTCATGGCGTAGTATGCTGTCGATAAATGTGCTGTCTGCCTTATCAAACTCACGCAAACGAACCAGCTTTTGGCAGATTGGGTGAGGGTGACTCTTTAGCCACGACTTTGTGAACGACACAGCGCCCTTATCAGTAGTTGGATACTTTAAGTTTAGCTTATCAAAAGCTTTAGCCATAGATGCAGATGCCCAAATATCTATCTCCATCCCAACTTCTTTCTCAATAGAGTGGCGAAGTGATTTGGTTGTAGCGTGGATCAACTTTTTGTTAACTGCCACCTTATCTAAGTCAACGCGAACGCCCCTGCTCCGCATGTCTAGGATGCATGGGATTAGATCAGTCTCTATATTCCAGATGTTCCAGAGTTCTTGCTTTTCCAGCTCTACCTTTAAGGCATTCCACAAGGCAAGCGTAGCTACAGCGTCCCGTTCAGCATAGGCTCCAACGTACTTCGGTGGCAGCTTATACATCTCCGCCTTCGGGTTTATACCCCAGTCTTTAGCGGCGGCTTGTAGGAGCTTCTCATCCTTTCTCATGGACACGTAGTCTCTAGCCATAGCATCCAGTCCGAATGACCATCTGTTCTCGTCGATCAGTGCCCCTGTGACCATTGTATCAATGATCTTTCCTTTAATTTCTATGCCCTCGGCTCTCATCCATCCCGCATCATAGGTTGCGTTGTGCATAATCACATTCATTTCAGGTACACTTACCTGCTTTTTTAGCCAACGCAGGGTAAACTTAGGGTCTAGGTTGTGTCCGTTCTCATGGCGGATAGGAAAGTATCCTTTGTACTCTCCAGCCGCTACTGCAATACCTATTATGTGTCCATCCTTGCGCGCCCATCCGGGTCCAAGCGTCAGTAAGTTTGGATCTTTGGTCTCTAAATCTACTGCTACTTCATTGTATCCGGTCAGGTCAGGAAAATCGGTAGGTATGTTCCAATCAGAATCAAGCATATTCATTTCACTCTTAATCTGATGGTGCAAAGCACTTCCAAATAATGTGGTCATTTTATTTTCCTTACGCTGTTTCTTTCAGAAAACTCCCCGCCAAGAGCAACATATCCTGCCTTGTCTACCCAAGAGTCGTCATGATCCATGGTCTCTAAAAGCCTAGATGTTTTCAACCAGTCCATCATAAGAATAACATGTTGAGGTGTGACTTCGCCATGACTTAGTATTGCACCCCGAATAATAATGTTCCACCCATCCGAAATACGAGTATGATTGTTGTATGCATCCCCATAATCCTTAGCCCTCTGCCCACTGATTAGTTCTTTAGCAGTGTCTAGTATCTGATCACGTTTCATGGTTAGGATCCCTTGGATAATATACTTCGACGTGGCAATCGCAACTTGGGCAAGATAGATTAGTGACCATGGAATACTCTTCGCAATCATCACAATCTTCATCACCACCCCAAATCAATTCTGTCTTACAATGCCAACACTTCATTACGTTCTCCATTATTTATTCCTTTCCTGTTCATCTGCTAGACGGTCAAACATCTTGGAGAAATGACGTAGCTCCTCGATGGTAGCCTTTATATAAATTAATTTAATCAGTTTCCTAACTAAAAGATCTCGTGATTTGAACGCCTTCACTGAATCTTCAAGCATTAACTTCGCTATGTAATCCTCAGATATCATATCGTATACCTGTAGTTGTTGTGGGTTTGCAGTATATACAAACGGTTACGCGCTCTAGTTACACCGACATAGAACGCACGATGTTCGTCATCTTGAAAATTAGTTCTAACACACGCCTTGGTTGAGGCCGTATATACTACACAGTTATCATCTTCCCCACCCTTCATAGCATGAAACGTGGACAGCTTAATTCTTGGCAAAGACAACAAGTCTTCTCCGCGTCTTTGTATGGCTTCAATGTAACCACGCATACTGGTAGATACTTTCAACGCATCGTACGCCGCAAACTCTGCGCCTCGTATTAATCCATACTCAGATTTCAAAGTGTCCATGTTTACTAATTCATTTGGATCCAATGTTTCTAGAAGCTTTGTTGCACCACGTTTTACCACGGCATCTTTGCCTTGCTTTGGAAGCCCCGAGTATAGCGTCTTTACACGTTCAACACCGATTGATTTGTCTTGGCACAGCTCATCCCATGCCATAATGTTCGCCGCTAGCTTCTCGGATATGCTTGATCGTCCTTTAATCGAATACTTAAATCCTGCATCAGAGCACCATTTAGCGAGCTCTTTAACGTAGGTGTTTGTTCTAGCCATAACTGTCCACGAACCTTCGCTGATAGGTATCATATCCATGTGCCATACATGGTTAACTACACCTGTCTCATCACGGGGAAGGAACTCTTTCGCCACACGATCATTGATCCGACTAACAATAACTTGAGACAGTTCATGCACGGCTCTAGGTATTCTATATGATTGCTTTAGAATCTCTACGTTTTTAGAAGAGTTAATAAACATATCTACATCCACCCCAGTCCATCGGTGTATGGCTTGGTCATCATCCCCTGCAATGACCACGTTCTCTGCAAAGTTAGATAACTTTCTCGCCATCTCCCACTGTAAAGGTGTGAAGTCCTGCGCCTCGTCTATGAATAGATAATCAAGGTGTGGTGGTTCTCCTAGATCAATGTACTTCTCGATCATGTCAACGAAATCAAACTTACCCATAGTATGTTTGTACTCGTCGATCTGACGCATAGTTTGCTCTAGCTTTGAGTAGAACAACTTCCTGTCGTTAGCTTCATTGAACTCTTGCTCTAAAGAAATCATACGATATCGAGCGCGGGTAATCATTTGCAGGTACTGGGCTCCCGATCCTCCGATTGTAGGCATGGTTAACCCATCATCTACGCTCGTTCTATCTTCGCCCTCAAAATCTAGCCCTAGTATATCACCGATAACCTGATAGTCCGAGGTCTGCATTACATCCGTAGATTGCAAACCTAGACCATTGAAACCAAATGAATGACTGGTTCGCATGTACGGGAAGTCAGTAGGCTGTAGTGAAAACTCGGAACAAGCTCGGTTAACCATCTCTTCGATGGCTTTCTTGGTAAACGAGATCACACCAATACGAGAAGGGTGTGTTCCAGATTCTATCGCTGCTTTAATATCTTGGATCAGGCGATATGTTTTGCCGCAACCCGGGGGTCCTAGTATCAATTTTGCTTTATCAATCACAGTTCTTTACCTCGAGGCCGGCTGTTCACCCAATCTTCGATCTCGTTTAGTGACCAACGGCTAGCGGATCTCTTGCTATGCTCATCACCTAGAACGATCGGTTGTGGAAAACCTGTTTTCTTCGCTACCAACTTGTAGATATATGAATTAGATACACCTAGCATCTTAGCAACTTCTCCTACTCGCAGGAGCCTATTAGAATGGGATGTCATCGATCATCTCCTTGATTGGTAGTTCAGTTTTATTTTCTTCAAACGCTGGGATAAACCAACATCTGATTGTAGTACGCTTTCCATCTGACTTTTTAGCAGAATGGTGCATAGAGTCACCTCCCATGTCACGTATCATCTGGATCACATGACCTCGGTTATCAACTTTAAACCGGCGGTTATGTAGGTATTCAATCAGGCCTTCCAGTTTAAACATAGTAGTGTCGCCGTCCGTCCAAGGCTTGCCCATCTCCATTTCTTCTGGAGCCATGGCTCTGATCTGACTGGTGCAATATGATCTAAGGTGATCTTTAAATTGACCCTTGATCGTGGCTTCTTCTGGCACATCTAAATGTGTAGCTGTCTGCATCAACTGATTAATTAGCGTCTGCCACTTAGCAGGCTTCACAGTTGGGGGCATCATGTTCATCTGTTCCATACACGCACGTTGCCAAAGTACTTGGTTTTGCAACTGCTCTGTGGACAACTGTATCCTTGATCCGTTTACATCCATAAAATAAACTCTAGGCTCGGACAACAGAATTGTTAAACCGCCTACCTCGGGTGCATCAGGTGCATCTTTTCCTATCCCAAACTTACGAACCGCACAAACAACAGGATCGCAGTAGCTTTTGAATGGTTGATCCTTGCATGTGTAACCCCAGTCCTTTTTAGTTAGGGACTTACGAAGGTTAAGTATCTCGTGGGAAGGCAATGGCGTATCGCATAGTGTACGATTGTCTTCTTCAAGTCTAGTCTCCCAATCATCATTGAACTTTAATTTATCATAAACACCACACATAAACATAGTTTTGTTGCGCTCATTATTAATAGGACCATCTGCAAACAAATGTTCTAGGCAGGGTGGACCATCTGTAAATAACTTACGATCGCCTGCAAATCTAATGCCCTCTAGATCGGACAATGAAACCTTGGCTTTGTCTACTGCATCAAGAAACTCGTCTAGCTCCATGGCTTCTGTTTTCTTATCAAAGCAGTATCTTTGTGGCATTTCAGCATTGAAGTATGGCATGTTGATAAAGTTACCCACATCTCCACGTTCAGCTATAATTGTGTCTTGCTTGGGAAAGATTTCACACCCGCTATAACCCAGCGCAATGGACATCTCGGACAGATAATCTCTAATCTGTGCCGCCATCTCCCAATCTGTTAGAAATAAATACAAGTGAGCTCCGCCAGATTTAGATCGGCAGTGCATTAAGGGAAGTTTAAGCTTCTGTATTTTTTCTTGTAGCTCATTGTGGTTCAAGTCATATATGTCTACGTCCAAGCAACCGAACCTACATTTATTATCATTGTTAATTGGGATCGATCCAACCCCGTGCTTACCATCGATGTGTGATTGTACTAACGCCTCGGTCAACGGCTCTCGAATAATCATACTCTTTGATTCTGCTTTACCATTACGACCAACCCGACCAACTTTTGTTGTGCCGTGTGCGTTGTCTGCTCCCGCAAACGTGGCAAGCAATCTTTCTGCCTGTGTCATCTAATGCTCCTTGGTGAAGTAGGAGGGGGCGCAGGCCCATTTGCGCCCCCAAGCTGTGCTTGATAACCTAGAACGGTATATCATCGTCAACAATTGATGACGTCTTAGAAGAGGGCTTGGATTCAGCCGAGTCTTCTGGCACAGCTTTTGCTTCACCCGCCGCAACACTGTCGCGGAACGCTTTTGCTTCGAGCATTGTATCTCGGTCTTGTATAAGACCTATCTTTTCTATGGCATAATTAGACCAAGAACCTTTGTCATTACTTTCTTCTACAGTTGAAAACTTCCACTGTGTTGCAAACAAAGGTGGTGTAATCATTTTGCCTGTAGTCGGATGCTTAATCTTTTGCATCGCAATCTGTGTCTTCCATCTACGGCTAACCTTTAGCTGTGTAGACTTCATATCGATCACAGCAGGTTGGAAGCTACCATCTACATCTAGAACTAAACAGTAGTGCTGATCAGATTTAACTAGCTCATGACCAGAGGGAAGCATCTCTTTAGAACCATTGCGCTCGGTCTGCTGTAAGACAGGATCGGTTGGTGAAATCTCACCACGAAAACCACCGCCCATGTCGATAGGGATAAACTCCAGATACTTCGTAACTTGATAACAAGGTATCACAGTGATGCCTTCATCTCCTGCCCAATACTGACCAGTAACAGTGTTGTATAGATCGCCTTGACCTGCGCCTTTAATGTACTCTGGCTTGTTCTTGTTTAGCTGTGGAGATAACGCCTGTAGTACACGAATGAACGGTATTTGCATCTCGCTACTGTCGAACGACGCACCTTCTCCTGCGAACTCTAGGATGTCGTCCATCACACCTGTTCCCAATGCAGTTTCTTTTGCTTTTTCTATATCATTTGCCATCTTATGCTTTCCTTCGAATTTGTGCTGTATTATTAATAAATGCCCCGAATAGATCGAGATCGATTGCTTTGCCATCCGCAACACGTTCTTTAACAAACGCCTTCAATGTTGATGGATGTACTGAGGTCTTAGTCTTTGGATCAAAACCACGCTCACGTAACAGTCCGATTGCATCGCCTGCTATATTGTCTTCGCCTTTACCAAACGAAACTGTGATGTCGTTCTTGATTATTGTATCGAGATTGTTTTCTCGCAACCAAGCAAACGCTTCTTCTTTTCGAGCAACAGGGATAGATGCGTGTACTACGCTTTTCTTTTCTACCACCATGCCTTCTACATCAAGACGCTCTATGCCCATCTCATCCATGAGCATTGGTATGTTTTCCACAGAAAGCTTATGCTTTTCCTGCTTCAATGTCTTGACGTTTGTCTCCGCTTCTTCGAGCTGTTGCTCTATGTTGCGTAGCTTTAGTACGAGTTGGCTAAGTTGCTTCCCCGTGCCTACATCGACGTTGGCAATTGCCGCGCCTTCATCGTAAAAGTCTTCAAATATATCTGTCATAAGTTTTTTACCTCTTCAGGGTTGATTGTTCGAACAGCTTCATGCTATCCGTAATGGAGACAATAGTGGAGATATGTGATGACTGTCAACTACAAATATAAATTAAAACCGTTTGATCACCAGATAGATGCAATAAACTTTGGCTGGGATAGGACTGAGTTTGGTTTGTTTATGGAAATGGGCACAGGAAAGTCTAAGGTTCTAATAGATAACATGGGTATGTTGTATCAGTCAGGGCAGATTAACTTCGCTTTAGTAATTGCACCCAAGGGTGTGTATCGTAACTGGGTAGCTAAAGAAATACCAGAGCATATGTCGGATGATATCCCACACAGAGTGATTCGTTGGGTGTCAGGTGCGAACAAGAAACAGAAGGAAGAAATGCGTTCAGTCCAAGATGATTTTAAAGGGCTAACTATATTTGTAATGAATGTCGAATCCTTTTCATCTCTCAAAGGACAGAAGGCTGGGACATGGATGGCTCGTACGCTTGGTCAGAGAGGTATGATAGCTATAGACGAATCAACGACGATAAAAAACCACAAAGCCAAGCGCACTAAATCTTTACTAAAAATAGCTACAGAGTTCAAGTTTAGAAGGCTACTGACAGGGTCTCCTGTAACAAAAAGTCCAATGGATATCTATTCACAGTGTGAGTTTCTCCGCGCTGGGCTCTTGGGCTATGATAGTTACTACGCATTTCAAGGTAGATACGCTGTAGTACAGAGAAAAACTATGGGTGGAGCTGCGTTTCAACAGATTGTAGGGTTCAAAAACCTCGATGAATTGACACAACGAATAGATATGTTCTCGTTTCGCGTGTTAAAGAAGGACTGTTTAGACCTTCCTGATAAGATATACACAGCTCGTTACGTTGGCATGACCCCAGATCAGTTTAAAATGTACGAACAGATCAGGCAGTACGCCATGGTGTTGTTGGAGAACGGCGAAATGTCCACAGCTCCTGCTGTAATCACGCAAATGTTACGTCTGCAACAGATAATGTCAGGACATCTAAAGACAGATGAAGGTGAAATGTTATACTTCCCATCAAAAAGAATGGAAGCACTAGAAGAAATCATGGAGGAACACGATGGTAAAGCAATCATCTGGTCTAGGTTTAGGTATGACATCATCAGTATGACAGAGATGTTAAACAAAAAGTTTGGCGCTGGATCTGCCGCTTCGTACTTTGGTGATACATCGGATGAAGATCGTAATGATATAGTTATAAACTTTCAGAATCCAAATCATCCGCTAAAATTCTTTGTTGGAAATCCAGCCACCGCTGGGTACGGGTTAACTTTGACAGAGGCTAACCTTGTGGTGTACTATGCTAACGACTTCAACTTGGAAACACGCATCCAATCTGAGGATCGGGCACACCGCATCGGGCAGAAGAACAACGTAACGTACATAGATCTTATCTGCGAAGGTAGTATCGATGAAAGAATTGTTAAAGCATTACGCGCAAAGATAGACATCGGAGCGCGTGTTCTAGGAGAGGACGCAAAAGAATGGCTAAGTCTGAAACCCACGATGAAGTAATAGAAGCTATCTGTGATTTTAATAAAGGTTGGACGAACCTAGACAGCGCATCAAAAGAACTTGGTAAGCTGGCTGGGTTGAGTCCTGATGTATCCGCCGCACTGCTCAAAGGAATGAAGCAAAACAACATCACACAGATACGTGGATACAGTAAAGAGAAGCCGTATCAACTTGCCGCCAAGGTAGGAAAGCCTAATGAAGCAAAAAAATAGCCCCCGTTAGGGGGCTTAGTTGAGAGGTGATCAACCACAGGTGGGATCAATCAGAGCGGTTTCATAGTATCAGGAATGGTTCATTTCTGCAATTGTTTTTCTTATCATGACAGAAAGCTGTCGTGCCATGGATCTTTGTTCGTGGTCTGCGATCAATCTTAGCAGATCGTGGTCCTTTTTTATCAAGCCGACGTTTTGAAATTTCTGCTTGTCTTCGTCTTTCATAAGCTCACGAGCCATAATTGCCTCCAATTGTTGCGTGTTTGTTCACTACTGATAAACCATTGGTTAACAGAATGCAAGTCAATGCCCTTTCATGCGATAAGCTGAAAAGGTTTCATATTTTTTAGAAACATTATCGTTATTAAAGTGCGCTTGCACATCGATAATATTTAACTCCAAAATTTCAGCCAGCTCCGCCACTGACCAATATTGTATCGGGCCACTTTCCAATGAGCGGAGCATAAAATCATCAATTATGGATAATGGAAGCGCCAAATCTTCAGGGTGACCTTCTGAAGTTCCCACCCTTACGCATCGCCATGGTATCTGATCACGCTTGTCCTCATAGTTAGGGATGCAATGTGCCATTAATATCTCACCCCCCTCTAAATTCATGCGCTCGACAATGCGTGTGTTTAAGAATACAGCATCGCCTTGCTCGTTGGTTGCGAACGCGCTGTTTGCATAGGTAATTTCTTCTACCATAATCTTCATAATTTTAGTTTCAAATGAGTTGGTCATTAATTTATTTCCTTTGTTAATTTTTTGTATCTTTCGTCGGCATCATGTACCGACGTTTGATCTGTATGATAGATGCTTTGCTTTTGTTTAGTACAATTGCAACATCATCCATCTTCATGCCAAGCAAGAGCATACGGTTGATGCGCCTTGTTTCTTCGTTCCATATAGGCTTGGGCGTTGTCTTATCGAAGCCATAGTTCAAGGCACGTTTCTGTTTGATTGGAGGGCGTAGCTTTGGATTGTCTTTGATATCCTGTTTAAGTTGCTTTGCCCACGCTTCTCGGTACGCATCTTGGTACTTTTCTACCAATGAGTTCATAGTATTCGGCCAATCATAGTTCCAATCCAGAACACGCCACATACAGCGCCAATCCAGATAACCCACGTAAGCTTGGCTATGGTCTTTTCCATCTCCTCTTGCTTACTAATCTCTACACGTCGTTTCAAAAGACGTTTCGTAAAGTCTTCAGATTCAGTATTTTTAGTTTTAACTACATGGTTTTTCCTTAATACAGACAACTTAACACCTATAGCTTTTTCAGTGCGATGCAGAGTTCGAGCAATCATGTAATCGCTCTTGCCGTTGGCTTTATAAGTAATTAAATCGTGGACCTCTGTATTAGTCCATTTCTTGTTAGATCTCAAATTTTTAGTCATTAGTGCATACTCCTTTTTAACTCGGTTTCATTTTTATTTAGTAAGGATACAACTTGTACCATTTCTGCAAAAAAGTTTTTCATGTCTTTTTCTGTCATATAATTAGACGCGAGGCTCATCATTGTAGCTGACAGTTCATAATTATCCATTTCATCAGGCATCATTGCGGTTAAGTTATTAACCCATTGACCCTTCTCAGCTATGTTGGGCAAAACAATTGACTTTAAATAATTGTCATCGCTGTCTAGAACCAAAGCAATTGTTACCTCAAGGAGATCGTCATTACCTTGTATATTGGTCATTAAATCTTGAACCTCGGTCCAAGTTTCTAGGTACTTGGTTCTCCGATGTGGTGTAGATTGAACCCTTGTCCACGATACTTGATACATGCTATTCTACCCCCTTTGCTAATACAGGTTTCATAATTAACTTCCTATGTATTGAACGTGTGTCCACGTTTCTTTGTTGGCTTGTTCAGTGCTTAAAAATTTGATTGCTTTTTTTAAATCACGCGATACCATGTCAC
>Ga0308016_10000330_pt1 | contig 24467 bp, 16 predicted proteins | sample Neamet233_FD_203129 | JGI IMG/M metagenome (GOLD analysis project Ga0308016, IMG submission 203129) | Marine microbial communities from water near the shore, Antarctic Ocean - #233 | ecosystem: Environmental > Aquatic > Marine > Unclassified | place: Southern Ocean | collected 2014-07-28
AAGAATTATTATCTTTGAATCACCCAATACTTTCGTCTACTTTACGGATATGGCGAAGTCCACGGTAAGCGTGCCGATAGACTACTCCATCGGGCACTATCAATTTAGTGAGCAGCAGGATGGTAGAATCAATGCAGCGGTGTCCGTTGCGTACAAACCCAGCTCGCGTCTTACCGCCTTTCTTGTAAGGCTTGGATTCAATAGAGCACTGGCGAGAGATTTTCAGAAAGCGGAAGAATACTTAAATGCGTTAGCCCGCGAAGATTAATGATCAATACCTTGGCTGCATGAGTATCTCTAGAAAATACCAAGTAACGGTCTATTTACAATATTTGAGCTAATAACCAAGAAAAAGCGGGCCGAGGCCCGCTTCCAGCACTACTAAATAGCTGATGTTGAAGAAACTACTGCTCCTTACGTTCGTAGTGGCCCATCAACATCCCGGTTGCGAGCACGTGCCCATCAATTGCCGCTAGCAGATCATCCCTGTTCAATCCCTCTGCCAAATCGAGGTCGGCATCTATAGCATAAACTCTGAAATGGTAAGCATGAAGGTGTCCGTTAACTGGCGGACGTGGACCGAAGTAACCTGGTCTACTCGTACCATTGAGGCCATTGATCATTCCGTCTAGACCAGCAACTCCAGTCACAACCGCATCTTTAGACATATCTTCTGGTAAACCGTTGGCTGAGGCGGGGATGTTATAAGCCACCCAGTGTGGAAATGGCGCCTCCATCATACCAATTGTCACAACTTCGGGGTCGTCGCAGATCAAGGCTAACTGGACTGTGCCCGCCGGCAGGTTAGACCAGCTAAGGTCGATAGACCTGTTTTCGCTGTAGGCCGAATACTCTTCAGGAACCGTGCCGTGATGGTCAAACGCTGAACTGGTTACAGTGATTGTCTCCGGCGCGTCAGCCGCAATGGCATTGAATGACAAAACTGCGAATACGGCCCCCATTAAACTAGATAGCTTTCCCATTCTTTTTCTACTCCTTAAACAGATACTCATTATTATAGAAATTACTGAACAGCGTACTTTATACCGTTAATCGGGGCACAGTCTATATCGGTCATCGACGTTTTTTGTCCGTTCAACTATCTGACCGTATACGCTGTGACACATGGCCTTGAGCAATCGCGCTGGACATGGTGTTCGAGGGAAATCGCTGCATTCATTCCCCATCTAACAGCAAAGACCTTGCTAGAAGCCATCATAGGAAGCCTAGGTAGAGGAAATTCGAAGAAAAAAGGGCAGCCGCTAGTGGCAAGGAAGAAACCTATTAAGAAATCACGGTGGTACGCTGATATCCATTATTTTCCCGTCTCAACAAATCCAATCGATCACAGGGATTACTCGGCAGAATTTCTGAAAGATCTTGACCTAAGGGCAAGAAGTCTTGGCAGTTCGCGGACAGCCTCGTCGAACTATTACAAAAATGACTTAATAGAACTCTAATTTTTCGCTAGGTCAGCATCACTCACTAGTAATATTGCCGACCTGTGCAGAAATTGTCAGAACTATCTTATTTCAGATTGGAATAGTCTGTCGCACTCATCATGAATGTGTCCGCAGAAATAGGCACTTCGTATTTTGCTCTGAGTTCGACCCACTCTGGATCGGCTGCAAAGGCAGTCCAGACTTCCGTGCGATGGGCGCGATCTCGATATGCCAACATCCAAACCAAAGTATTCGGATTATCCAACCTCTGCCAAACCGCGATAACTTCTGCGCCATGCTTCTCGAATATTGAGACTTCCTTCTCGCGGAAGCGCTGATGCAGATTGTCGATACCCCCAACACCATTCATTATAGGCTCGGCTGTGTACATACGGATCTCGAAACAACGAGAAGCTGAGTCAACATTACCAGAAAGGTCGTCAGACAATTGCGATGCAGGCCCACAAGGTGGCGGCGCGTCAGCTGCAAGCACGAGGCTGCTGTAGGCGAGGCTAAGCGTTAGCCCGATTAATGTAATTAGCTTAAATAATGTTTTATGCATTGGTATTCCTTTATAAGAGCTTGTGGTCAACGAGCTCCTGATACTAATTTGGCACGCCACGAATGTCCATGCCTGTGGCCCCGACTTTACGGCAGCTCGCGCAATATTTAGCCTTAGATGAATAAATCCTTCGATTCTGAGCCCGTTGCACCGATAATGAATAACCCGATCACTGAATGCCGAGCAAACACCATGTTCCGAAGCTTGAAAGACTGCCATAACGTTGAAGACCTGCGCCTGCTAGCGAAACAGAGACTACCTGGGCCCATATTCCACTATATTGATGGCGCTGCGGATGACGAGATTACTTATCGACGAAACACCTCTGCTTTCGATGATAGTGACCTAATTCCCAATGTCCTAGTCGGCGTAGAAGATATCGACATGTCGACCACAGTGATGGGCCAGAAACTAGACATGCCTCTCTTCTGCTCCCCTACCGCACTGCAACGCTTATTCCATCACGACGGTGAGCGAGCTGTAGCGCGAGCCGCGGAGAAATTTGGCACCATGTTTGGCGTATCAGCTTTAGGCACCGTCAGTCTTGCCGAGATTGGCCAGATGATCTCCACTCCGAAGATGTTTCAATTCTATTTTCACAAAGATCGCGCCCTCAATGACGCGATGATAGACCGCGCGAAAGCAGCGGGCTTTAACACACTGGCGCTCACCGTCGATACAATCACAGGCGGTAATCGCGAACGCGATCTGTATACAGGTTTCACCTCGCCACCTCGACTCTCTCTTAAGAGCCTGTTTAGTTTCGCAACACACCCCAGCTGGGCTATGAATTATTTTTTGCGCGAGCCATTCGAATTAGCAGAGCTGAAAGATTTTATTGAAAAGGGTTCGAACGTTGCAGTATCAATCGGCGATTACTTCTCAGAAATGTTAGACCCAACAATGAACTGGTCCGATGCCGAAGCGCTGCGCGCACAGTGGGACGGGCCGTTCTGTCTAAAGGGGGTAATGAGCGTCGCAGATGCGAAGAAAGCCGTGGACATAGGCGCAGATGCAATCATGGTCTCAAACCATGGTGGCCGCCAGCTCGATGGCTCACGATCTCCATTCGATCAGATCGCCGAGATAGCCGATGCTGTTGGTGATGATATAGATGTGATTCTCGATGGGGGTGTTAGGCGTGGTACTCATGTGCTTAAAGCAATCGCCGCGGGCGCAAAAGCGTGTTCTGGCGGCCGAATGTATTTGTATGCACTCGCTGCAGCAGGACAGCCGGGGGTCGAGCGCGCACTGAATAATCTAAAAACTGAGATCGAGCGCGACATGAGACTGCTAGGCGTCTCTAAAATCTCGCAGATAAACAGAGAAATGTTGCGACATCGCAAAGCTTAGAGTCAATCTGAGCTCGCTACGAGGCCATCGACTTTTCATTAAATCGACAACATTCTGCTCGTGATCTTCATAAGCCTCGAATTACGCTTAGCGATAACAGGATTGCCACGGAAAAAAGCGCCTCGCTCGACTCGAGTAAAACAGTCAATATAATCTTCTTTAAAAACCATCAAGTTGTAACAGACGATTTCGTCATCGATTGGCAGCCTTCGTCGATCTCACGGTTTTGATGTTGCACAACTGGTAAATGCTGGGCAGCGGCAGAGAAAATAGCAACTCTTGCACCGCCATTTCCCTGAGCTTACCTAAGGAATATCCCACATCAGAGTCAAGTAGCACTGTAGCCCAGTAATAGCTCTGAGATTATCCAAAAAACCGTTTCAGGGTGAGTTCCAGCAGCCGCGAACTAGCTTGAATTCTTTAAGCTAAAGGGTTAGATTAATCTAAGTCGAAACAAGGCACTATGCGTGCTAATCCCTAGAAAAATAGACTATTCCAAGGATCTTCATCATGATCAGAGCCTTAAACTACTGCGGATTCGCAGCAACCTTATTACTAGTCAGCAACTTCAGTCTGGCCCAATCCACTAACAACTGGGAGGTTGCCAGAACCATCGATGGCCACCCGGATTTACAAGGTGTCTGGGAAAACAACACGATTACACCAGTAGAGCGACCGGAAGTTTTTGGCGACAAAGAAATGCTCACCGATGATGACGTGGAATTCCTGCAGCAGCGTATGACGCAGATTATGCAAGAGGGTGGCGATGCACTATTTGGTGAAGGCGTACTAGCTGCTGCATTTAGTGGCGAGATTAATTCCTATGACCCCTCAACAGGAAACTATGACTCACAATGGATGGTGGATAGAAAAATCCATCGCCGTACATCTCAAATCATCGATCCTCCTAATGGACAGTATCCGCCACGCACCGAGCAAGCAGTTGCCGCCGCTCGCGACCTGGCTCAACATAGGCAAGACCATCCGGCCGATTCTTATACGGACCGCCCTCTAGGCGAGCGCTGCGTAAGTTTCGGTGCGCCGCGACTCAGTTCTGGCTACAACAGCTATTGGCAAATCGTTCAGACACAAGATACTGTAGCGATCATTCAGGAAATGGCTCACGATGTGCGCATCATCCCGCTCGTTTCCAAACCGCATATTCACGAAGACATCAAACTCTGGCATGGCGATTCGCGGGGCTATTGGGATGGGGATACCTTAGTAGTCGAGACAACGAATTACTCCGATAGGAGCACCTCCGGGCCTGAAGTTTCCCGCAAAGTAAATGTCGAACGCCTCACGCGAATCAGCAATGATGCGATTCAATATCAATTTACGTCCGACGATCCAGGAAGTTTTACGGCACCTTATACTCGTGAAATTATCCTCGATAACACTCCAGATGATATCTATGAGTATGCCTGCCACGAAGGCAACTATGGCATGGCAAACATCCTCTCTGGCCATCGAACTGAAGAAAGACTTGCAAGTCAGTCGGAAGACTAAGCACAGCTTTTCAATACTCGGCGTTGTGATACTGCTCCGCCGGGCAATTTCTCCGACACTCATTAACTAGAACTCTTTCCCCACCCTTTCCTGTGTCTCACAAACTGATCATTCCCCTGCCAGCTAAACAACCTTTGACCTAGCCCAGAATTTCGTCAACGTACTATCACCGTCCAGTTGAAATTCGGCTTCTTGATCCGTTGCCTATAAAATTCCTCAAGAGTCGCACCCGATTGCGACTGAGCTAAAGAAATAATCGAAACTCAAAACGTCTACGCTAATAATCGTTCAGATGAACTTTATATTTTCCATCTGTATTCCTCTCATCTAAATTCTTATTGCTAAGTAATTTTCCTAATTTATTTTCCCGAAGCAGCAAGCTGAACAACCACATCCCAATTGAAGCGCACGAAACGGTGCAGCTCGCTAATCAGAATCCGCTCTTGATCGCTATGCGCACCAAATCCCAGCGCAGCATCCTCGCGATCAATAGCCGGACCAATGCCATAGCACTGAATCCCTCTGTTGCGCAGATAGGCCATATCTGTAGCGCCAGTGCTCATCGTAGGCAGCGTGATGACGCCGTAATGCTTATTGATATTTTCTTCGATCGCGCTGAACGCATCCGTGTTCAACCTGGCCTCACCAGGTGGTCGAGTATTGCGCTCACCAAGACTCACCTCGACAGCCGGGTCGTTAATGACTCGACGGATCTCGTCAAGAAAGGCAGGAATATCCTCATCGGGAAGAGCGCGAAAATCGACGCTCGCTGCAGCTTCGGATGGGATGACATTTATCCGGTAGCCTGCATTAAAAATATTTGGTGATAAGGAAGAGCGCAGCATCGATGAATGGCGCGGTTCATTAGCAAGAAAATATTCATCTACCTCACTCGCCAAATTCGGATCAAGGACATCCAAATAACGCTGCGCGGCATCCGCCGGCGAGATCGAAGCGAGTCGCTGGAAATAAGCAGCAGTTGTCTCATTCAAGCGAATCGGCGAGCGCCAATCTGCAATGGCAGCGACTGCTTTTGCAAGCCGTGTCACGGAATTTGTTTGCAGCGGAACAGAACCATGGCCCGCTACGCCCGTAGCAAGCAAGTCTACTCTGTATGGGATCTTCTCTACAGTCTGTATACCGGCATATTGCACTTCGCGATTTACTCGCGCGACCGAACCTCCCTCGGCCAGACAAAATTCAGATTCAATTTTCTCGAAATGCTCGTTCACCATAAATTCGATGCCATACTCGGTAGCACCTTCTTCACCGGATTCAGCGAGGAAGATGACGTCCCTATCAAGCTGCACATTCTGCCGCTTTAGCTCCAGCATCACCATTAATGCAGATGCAAGATTGTCTTTGTCGTCTACCGCACCACGTCCATAGACATAGCCATTGTCTACCGTTGCACTGAATGGTGGGAAGGTCCATTTCTCAGGGTCCACATTAACGACATCAGTATGAGCCATGATCAGCAATGGCTCTTTATCTCCATTACCTTCGATACGAGTAATTACATTGGGCCTGTTTTCGTCAGTGGCCAACATCTCGACATCGAAACCCTCCGCCTCTAGCACGTCTCGAATGTATTCGGCTGCTGGCAACTCTCTACCCGGTGGATCACTTGTATCGAACTGTAGCAGAGCACGAAAATGGCGCAGTGTTTCTTCCTCAACAGAAGACCAGTCTGGCTGGCTAACCTGTGCTTGCAAAGTAGGTGACAGAAAGAAAGCGAGAGCAAGGAATGAATTTCGCATGAGTGGCTCCACAGTAATCACTGTTAAATAAAATTAGTAATCCACCCACCTCTAATCGGCGGGTTCAATGCAAGAATAGCAGAGTTTTAAGTATTTGTGCCTGCGATACCAGCGCCAAGCGATTCAGCTTAAAGCGACAAGCTGAATAATCTAAATTACTCCATATTGAAGTTAACCATAAGCTCTGCATGCACTTCCCAGCCTTTGCTGGAAATTCTGCAGCTTCGAACCTCTCCAGTTAACTGACAGCAGAAGTAAGCCATGATCATAGTATTTATTCATTTCCTATCATGGCTTTGTCAGCCAGCTATACCATAAGGGTCAATCGCATCGAGACAAGCTTCAATCTCTATTAGTCAGCCATAGACTTAGTCCATTATCACCGCAATAATGCAGCCTGATTAACTCATCTCACTGCAACTCTATGTCCCAGGGTAAATTTCGTCATTTCACGGTTATGGCCGTCGTTGTCGCCAACATGGTCGGCACCGGGGTGTTCACGAGCCTTGGTTTTCAGCTGCTGGATATCCGATCCGGATTCGTGCTGTTAGCACTTTGGGCTGTAGGTGGCCTTGCGGCCGTGTGTGGCGCGATGACCTACGCTGAGTTGGGTGCCGCAATGCCCCGCTCTGGCGGCGAGTACAATTTCCTGTCACGCATCTATCACCCCGCAGTAGGTTTCGTGTCGGGCTGGGTTTCTGCCAGCGTCGGCTTTGCTGGCCCTACAGCTCTCGCAGCCATGACTTTTGCCGCCTATACTACCTCCGTTTTGGAAACAGGTGACAATGCCTGGCTAGAGAAAGGCCTGGCCGCTGGATTAGTGGTAATGCTGACGCTGGTTCACGCGAGCAATCGACGCAATAGTGGAGGCCTGCAGGTTGTGTTCACTATTTTGAAGGTTGGCATAATCGTCATCTTCTGCCTCGCCGCATTCTTGGCGACCGATTCACCGCAACCTGTCACTTTTCTGCCCATCGCGGGCGATGGAGCTTTGCTAACCAGTAGTGTCTTTGCTGTTGCGCTCATCTATGTCAGCTATGCCTATACCGGCTGGAATGCTGCTACATACCTAAGTAGTGAATTAGAGAATCCGCAGCGAACACTTCCCTGGATTCTAATGGGTGGAACATTAGTTGTGACCGCGCTCTATGTGGCTCTAAACTTTACCTTCCTTTACACCACGCCGATGGACTCCATGGCCGGTCAGCTTGAAGTAGGATTCATTGCTGCAGAGACGGCCTTCGGCGATTTAGGTGGTAGATTTACTGGGTTAGTCTTGGCTATGCTATTGGTATCGACGGTGAGCGCTATGACCATGGCTGGCCCGCGGGTTATTCAGGTAATCGGTGAAGACTTCCCCGTGCTGAAGGCACTGGCTAAGAAAAATAAAGACGGCATTCCCGCAACTGCAATCTATATACAGTCAACGATCGCCTTACTATTTATTTTTTCATCGACCTTCGAGTCGGTGCTGGTATTTTCTGGGTTTACCCTTGCGCTAAGTAGCTTTGCGACCGTTTTAGGAATATTTGTTTTACGCTGGCGACAACCAGATCTACCCCGCCCCTACAAAACTTTCCTGTACCCATTGCCACCACTAATTTATTTGGCACTCACAGGCTGGACACTCACTTTTGTTATAATTAGCCGGCCAGTTGAAGGGCTATTTGGACTAGGAATAATCGCTCTAGGACTTGTCTTCTATTTTATTTCTTCAAAGACAAAATAGAAAATCTATTTTTATACTCGATACTGGTTCTGATGATCAGCTTCATCATCATAAGATCTAGCAGACTATTACAAGATAGCTCTTCAGGCGCTCTCTATTGCGGTGTTAACGTGAGTTTAGCGCAACCTAGTAGTATATTAGTTTGTCGCATTATAATGATCGAAATATATTCAGATTATGCCCGAATAGTTTCAATATGATTTTGAAAAGGAAAATTAGAAAATAAGCCGCCTTCTAGAACAGCCTTTGCCATAATATCCTTGTGATGAGTTAATTATCGTCATCGAATATAGACTGGCTTTCTAATGGAGAAAAAAAGCAGGCTGATGTAATTTAGGAAAAGAATTTATCTAGATTTCGGGGTGACGCAGATGCCACTGTGTGGCCTGCTCATAGGCATGAGCGATACGACAGAGACTTAATTCTGACAGACGAGCGCCAAGAAACTGCACGGAGTACGGGCTTCCCTCATCTGAGAAACCGCAGGGCACGGTAATAGTAGGAGTACCCGCCAAATCTGCAGGAATAGTAAACTGACCCTGAAAATTCTGAATTACCGGTTTAAGCGTTTCCATATTACCGTATTGAATATTCTTCTCGACAGCAAAAACTGAGCCGCCCGAAGGGCAAATAACAGCGTCTACAGTCTCTAGCGCAGACTCGTATAGTGAACTAATCTTTCTCCTAAGCTTGGTGGAATTGGCATAGTCTTCCGCACTCATAGCCGCTCCCATTTTCAGTGCATCGCTAAAGTAGCCTCCGTATTCATCTGCACGGGACGGATAGTTAGCACTATGCGCCTTGTGTGCTTCGTACGCGCAGATAGGTAACCATGCATTGCGCAGCTCCATCGGATCAGACTTGGGCATAGTCAACTCGACAATTTCCGCACCAAGCTGTCGTAAAACTTCGATAACTCCATGGATGGCATCCACCAGAGCTGGGTTAGTTCCACTGGAGAGGAAATGTTCGTCGACGCCAATTCGCATACCACTAAGCTCGTACGTTAATGATGCCGTGATTCTTGGAACCGTATCTCGAAGCGAGCTAGAATCGTTCTCGTCAAAGCCTGCGATTGTCTCGAATACTATTGCCGCATCTTTTACTGAACGCGCCATAGGGCCAATATGATCGAGCGTCGCTGCAAGCTCCAACACACCATGTCGGCTCACTCTTCCATAGGTAGGTTTGAAGCCGACCACACCGTTCGCCATAGCCGGATAGCGAATCGAACCCCCGGTATCGGTGCCTAGCGAGGCAAAGCAAAGTCCCGCCGCGGTAGCGACTCCCGATCCACTAGAAGAAACACCCGCCCAGAGATTCTCTCCCCAAGGATTAATTGGAATAGGAAAGTCACGATGATAGCCCGATAGCGCGCCTTCAGTGAGATTCAACTTACCTAAAATCACTGCGCCGGCCTCACGAAGTTTGCGAACCACGGTCGCATCATAATCTGGCACGAATTCACGAAGCACTTTTAGTCCGCCCATCGTGCGAATTCCAGAAGTAAAGCACAGATCCTTGACTGCGATGGGTACTCCATGCAGCGGACCTTTATAGTTGCCTGCCTGTATTTCCTGTTCGGCTTTGCGCGCAGCTTCCATAGCTTGTTCAGCCATAACTGTGGCATAACTCTTAAGCTGCCCGTCGACAGAACCGAGACGGGCCAGCATTGTTTTCGTCAATTCGACAGGAGAAATATGACCATCGCGAATCGCATCGGCAACAGAGCTAAGACAATGATAATGAATTGGGCATGAGGCAGAATCGCTCAAGGAATGACATCCTTACTTAGTAATTTTTATTATCAGGCTCAAAATAACATAATTTTGCCGAATCGTTATTAAGGACTATTTCTTATGTATTCTAAAACCTCATATCGGAGAGGGTAGTCATCGTTAAATTTTCTTCTCTGTGAGGCCAATAGTTATAGCTATCTTCAAGCTGAGAATAGCTCGAGAAGCTCAACCATAGGCTAAAAAGTGAAAGCGCAAATAGCAATTTTTATGCGATCTCTTAAGATTTTTTGACTTTAGACTAGAGCTACCACGCTATGAACTGAAAGAAATATTGTGGACAGACTAAGTAATAATTTCAGAACTCTGAATCTGTTGCTTGCTGTTTTCATACTATAAGGCTCAGAATGGTCAGATGAGTATAGTAAAGATACAGGAGTTTATACAGAATTTGCGCTTATAATTTAAGTACTTGGCACACTAGTGTTGAAGATCATTGCTATCCTCCTGCTGGGCATAACTTGGGGCTGCCAACAGCAGACTGAAAAGCGAAAAAAGAATTAGTAGGTTTTTCATGAGACCTTCTCAAATTGGATCGTTCTAGAATAGGGGCTATTTAGCTAGGTGTCCAAGCTATTCGGGCTGAAAGACTACTAGATAAATTTATTCATTCGGCGATGTAATTTTGCTCTAACGCAAATTTAGGAGGACTGAGCATCGAAATCGCTCGCGTCATGCCTCTCTGCTAACTGATGCTCTTTCGGTCCCCAGACTCGATTGACACGACGGCCGCGCTGCACTGCTGGACGTTCTTCGATCTCCGTCGCCCAACGAATTACATTCTTGTAAGAGGCCACGTCGAGGAACTCGGCGGCGTCATACAAATTGTGAAGTACAGCAGCGCCATACCAGGGATAGCTGGCCATATCAGCAATGTTATATTTATCACCGCTTAGGAAGCGCCGGCTTGCGAGGTTTTTATCTAGAAGATCCAACTGCCGTTTCACTTCCATGGCATAGCGATCGATCGGATACTCCAACTTTTCCGGCGCGTAGGCATAGAAATGGCCGAAGCCTCCTCCAAGGAAAGGACCTGCCCCCATCTGCCACATGAGCCATGAAAGGCATTCAGCACGTTCCGTAGGACCGACAGGGATGAAAGCGCCGAACTTCTCCGCGAGATAGATCAAGATCGCGGCGGATTCAAAGACTCGCGTTGGCGAGTTGGTGCTGTGATCCAGCAAGGCTGGGATTTTAGAGTTTGGGTTAATAGCTACGAAGTCGCTGCCAAACTGCGCGCCTTCACCTATGCTGATCAGATGCGCATCGTATTCTGCCCCCGCATGACCCAAGGCCAGCAGTTCCTCCAGCATGATGGTTACTTTCACGCCGTTGGGGGTCGCGAGCGAATAGAGCTGCATTGGATGTTTTCCTACCGCTAGGACACGCTCTTCTTGCGCTCCTGATGTGGGCTTATTGATTTTGGAAAACCGCCCACCGTTTTCGACGTTATTTTCCCAAACTTTCGGGGGTATGTACTCCGACATTTTGTTACTTCCTTTCAATTTTTAACAAAGCAACTACGCCTACATTGCTATGACAGTAGGATGAATCCCTTCGCCCAGTACAAAACTCGAACCTACAGCTCCGACAACAGCAGTGCTTCTATCTAAGTTAAGCCCAGCTCGCAGGCGCATCAAAGGCTCTATGCCAGTACAGTGCCCAGCCATCAAATTCTCAACGCCTATTTCCAGAAGGCGTGCCGCAGTCCATTCAAGAGTTTCATCAGAGGCAGCAAACAAATGCAAACCTCCCATAAGTGCATGCACGGCTCCATCTTGAATAGTGTCCTGAATATGATCCAAGGCATTAACGACTCCGGAATGCCCACAACCCAATAGCACTATGGGCCCCTCGTCTGTTCTCACAACCAAGGCCTGGCTTTCCGGGAAAAAGTCTCGCACCCAATCGCCATCCATCGCCAAATTAAGGCCTGCAGGATAGTTTTGCTCGGGATGCCGGCGCTCAACAGGGCCAGACACCCATACCGCCGGGAAAATTTCAGACGCCTCGGAGTGAATTAGAAATTCAACGCCCTGCGCCTCGATAGAATCACGTAGGCCAATCATCTGGTTGCTTTGGGCATCGCTGCCTGAACCGGCACTTCGACGCGACGAGAAAAAACCATCGGCCACATGAACGCGCTGGATAGCTTCAGGATTAATTGCTCTTAAGTTATCTATCAGCGGCAACAGGCCCGTCGTATGATCAAAATGGTAATGACTAAGCACCACGTCGGTGACACAAGACAGATCGACGTTAAGCACTGCAGAATTCCTGATCACAGTATCCGGGTAGCGCCCCGCGTCAAACAAAATGCAGTTACCATCCACTTCCACTAAGGCCGACAAGCCCCACTCTCCCACCGTCGCTCCATTGGCGAGATTCGATGAAAGGACAGTAACCTTTACATCAATAGCGACTGCATCTTGAGCTACCGCGTTATGTAGGGAGAGAAATATTGCGGATAGACCAAGCAAGAGTTTTAGAATACTGAATCTGTTAATAGTTGTTTTCATGTCAAAAGCCCCGGGATAGTCAGATGAATGAAGTCAATATACAGGAATTTAGGCTAGGTTCACGTCTGCTATTCAGCCCCTTTGCACACTAGTGTTGAAGATCATTGGGTTTCTGCTACCTTTGCTTCTCCAACTAATAAACCTATAACCGAAAGACAGCCGACTATGATTGATCGAGAGATAGAACTACAAACGAAAGATGGCGCCATGAATACCTTCGTCACTCATCCTGAGGAAGAAGGCCCGCATCCAGTTATCCTGCTTCTTATGGATGCGCCAGGTAAGCGCGAAGAATTACACGACATGGCGCGGCGGCTCGGCACTGCCGGCTACTACGTCATGTTACCGAATCTCTACTACCGCCGTGTTCGGGAATTCAAAATTCAAGAGTCTAGCCGCGAGGTGATGCACGAGCATATGGCCTCGTTAAGCAATGCCATGGTCTGCGAGGACATACAGTCGCTAATAGATTTTGCAGACGAAGAGTCGGCAGCCCGAGACGGCAAGATGGGCTGCGTCGGCTATTGCATGAGCGGTCCTTTCGCTTTCGCTGCCGCCGCTAAATTTTCCGATCGCATAGCGGCTAGCGCCTCCTTTCATGGCGTCTACCTTTACTCCGACAAGGAAGACTCTCCACATCTCGATGCAGAAATGATAACAGGAGAGATGTACTTCGGCTGCGCCGAGACTGACGAATATGCACCGAAGAAGATGGTGGATGGCCTCGAAAATTATCTTAGAGGCACTAACCTCAACTCGCGCATCGAATGGTATCCGGGCACTGAACACGGCTTCGTGTTCCCCAAACGCGGCGACAAATACCACAAGGAATCGGCGGAGCGGCATTGGGAACGATTGTTCGCCATGTATCGCCGCTGTTTGTAGAAGAGGATAGGGTGAAAATGAATGGGGTCAGAGTAAAATTTATTTACACTGAATTTGCCGCTGCAACAAAGTGCGAATAAATTTTACTCTGACCCCTCTAAGTGCCGTAAGTGAGCGAATCTGTCATCTCGAGCTAATAGCGTAAATTTTCTTCCCCGATCAGCTGCGCGGCAATCTGCTCATCCGTAAAGGGCAAATCGACCCATTGGCTCTGGGAATATAGCTTAGTCATATCAGAGTAGAATGCTGAATCTGGTTCTGGAGATTGCGAATAGGTTAGGATGGCCTTGGCATTCGGCGTGCCATCGTCATTCCAAGTAACCGCTTGGATGTAGCTATTGCCATGAGTGATAGGATTGTAACCACCCTTTTCTGCATCAAAGCGAGATGTGATCACGCTGAACATACCCTGTCTACCTGAGCCTCCTGGTATGCCGATCTTCTCCTCATTACGTAGAACAAACTGCACATCTCCCCATTTCGCATTCAGCGGAATCTCGGCCTCGCTCAATGAAGCCACTGCCTCTTGCAAAGACGCTGTTATAAATTCCTGCGTGGCTGTCTCATCTATTTTCAAACCACTGGGCGTGTGAATAGGGTTGTTGACATCAAAAGGAACCGAGTAGTGATCACGTACAGTCCCGGCAATACTCCAAAACCTATTGAAAATTACCGCACCAACACTATCCAGATCCTGCCGCCTGTCCCACTGCGCCAAAATTTCACAAGCTTCCTGTAGATCTTTACTCTGCGCACAAACAGTTAGAATGTCATCCAGAAAAACTTCCGCACCATAATGTCGGTGATTAAATAGTAAATTTTGAACCATAGATTGATTGAATTTTTTATCTGAATTCAAAACTTCTTCTACAAATTTCAATCCTGCACGCGTTCTCAAAGAACGAGTTTGCTGCTCGTTACCAATTATTGGAGAAAAACCTTCCAGCCTATTATCAGGATTAGACAGCCAGTAAGAATCATTGCTATTACTCACGTAGGTGTCGGTAATCAGACTTGGTTGTTCTGTAGGCGGCATCAATCCCGGGGAAGCGGCCCGCGAATCAATCTGCCAATTACACGAGGGATCTGATCCGTTCAGCGTTATCGCGCGCTGCCGATTCCCCGTATCGACTGCGCAGCGATCTATCAACTCCGATGATACATTCGGGATAGCTGACATGTCGGCGTACAACGCACCACCTTCAACATCGGCCGCAATTGTATTTACAAATGCCGCACCCTGATGAGTTGCGAGCGCTTCACGTAACTCACTTACATTGCGAGCACTGTTTATATCCTTGTATTGGTCTGCTGAGCGATAGTTCTCATAGTTCACATCGCGCATCACGTAGACATGCTGATCGTTCCACGGTGTAGCTTCCCCAACAACTACCGGGCCGAGATGCGTCATGTGTACAGTGCGACTAACAGGAAGTCCACTTGTCTCAACTTCAACTTCCAAGACTTCGATGTTATGCACATCGTCCCCAAGTCGATACGCCATGGGATTATCCTCAACCAGATCAAGCCGAAATATAGTGAAACGTAGCGCAGTAGAAACTGTATGCGACCAAGCCACTCTCTCTGTAAACCCTATAGCCACACGTGAAGTAGTCACCAAACTCGCACCCATTACATCAACCTCGCCGGGAAGCGTAAGATGCGCAATGTGAAACCTAGACGGACCATGCCAAGGATAATGGGGATTTCCTAGAAGAATTCCGCGCCCACTCTCGGTCAATGCACTCCCAAAACCCAAGGCATTGCTACCTATCACTTGAGGATCAACGAAAAGGTCAAGAGCATTAAGTTCCGCCAATTCGAGCCCATGCTGAGCAGTTACTATTTCATTAGTTACACGACCTAGCCCGTAACGAATGCCCACCCCGATTGCCATCTTTGCTATGTCTCCTTCGTTGATAGGAGTTATCCACGGGGCATTGTTGCAAGAGGCCGGCATGTTGCCTGCCTGAGTATCTAGAAAATTGTTATAGCCGACTACGTAGCCTGCATCCAGCTCGTGACTCTCACGTGACCCGTAAGCCAAATATTCGTCAATCTTCTCTTGATGCAACAGTGCACGGTGAAATGCATCAGCATTGACATTACTCTCAGTTGCACCGAAATATTTCGCCTGCTCGCCTCGCACAGTGACGAACTCACGAGCCAGAACGCAGATTGCATTCGTCGCAATAGCATGAGCGATACCATACCCTAGGCCTTCCCAATCATTTGCCTTAATATGTGGAATGCCATGAGTAGTCCAACGGATTTGCACTTCTTTTGGCGAACCACTCTCACTCAAATTTTCGAATTGCTCAGGCATAGCATCAGTTTCCATCATACCCGACATTGGAGATTCGGGTGTGCACGCTGAAATCAACACCGCTATAGAAAGTAGAATGAATAAAGTACTAATTGATTTTTCTGTCAATACTGATAAATATGAAAATGAACGCATAAGTTAACCTTCTATATTCCTGTGAATAGATGCTTTGAATACTAGCTAAACCTAGATCAAGCAGTAAAAATTTGGACAGCTAGAACAGACTAACACCCAAACAGAAAGGGCTAGAGTATAAATACAATACTGTATTTATACTCTAGCCCTTTCTGTTTCTCTGATCCTTTTATCAAACTAAGCGAGAACTTTTCTAAAAACCTCTACTGCTTCTTGCATTTCTTCCCTACTTCCCATTGAAATTCGGCAATGAGTCTGTTCAAACGGAGGAAAATCACGACCGACTAGAATCTTGCTCTCAAGACAGGCGTCACGAAATTCTTTTGCTGGACTACCTAGGTTTACAAAAATATGATTAGTGTGAGAATTAGCCACTTCATATCCCATGTCATTAAACGCGGCAACGACGAAGGCACGTATCTCTGTATTCTCCTGCCGCTCCCAGTCAATGTGCGCCTTGTCTTTGAAGGCCGTAATCGCAGCAATAGCGCTGAGCATGTTTATATCGCCCATGCCCCAAGCAGATGTCACTGCATCGAGCGTTGCCTTCTGACCTAAGGCGTAACCAACACGCAACCCAGCCATCCCGTGAGCCTTGGAGAAGGAGCGCGTAATAAATACGTTCTCAAATTCCATCGCCAGCGGTAAGGCCGTTTGCATAGCATCGTCAGCGGCATAATTAATATAGGCCTCATCAATAAGCATCTTCGTATTTGGTGATTCTTGCTGCACTCGACGGATAAAAGATTCAACTGCATCGGGTGAATGCACTGTGCCTGTCGGATTATTTGGATTACAAAAATATACCAAGCCCGCGCCGACGGCAGCTTTGGCCGAGCCCTCCAAGTCTACCCCCATGCTAGAACTATCGACTTGTATGCTTCGTACCGGCGCGCCTATCTGATGCGCCGTTTGCTCAGCTGTCGTGTAGGTGGGGCCGGTTGTAACCAACGCTTTACTTTCAGAACAAAACGCGCGAGCCGCCCCCACTAATAATGGTCCAGAACCTGTAGCAAGAATTACGTTGTCAGTTGTGACGCCATAATCATCTGCTAGAGTAGCCCGCAGCTCATTTACATGATCAGGCGCATAGCCGCGGCCGACACGCTTGTTAACATGGGAGCGAATCGCTTCCATTGTCTTCGGGCCAGGCCCGCGCGAACTTTCGTTTTGATTAAGCTGCATGATACCGCCATCATAGACAGTCTCATCTTCATAGCTCGTAGCTGCATTGGCATTTTTATTTGTTAATCCTGCGCTAGAAAGAAGCCCGGCAGCACTACCCAGACCAATGGTTCCAACGAAACCCCGGCGTGTCATTTTCATAGTCGAATCTCCTCTTCTTGGGAATACTTGATCTATCCATAATTAATATGGAAAGTTTAATCTTTACAACTATCCTTAGTGCAAAAAATAGATTCAAAAAAAGAGCTGGAACAATCCAACCCTCTATATTTTGCTTTTAGACTTTATTTACAGCTGACGCTAAGGCGTCAAATACATCTTTTAGAACATGCCTCGAAGAGGCGACGTTCATGCGCATATGTCCTGCGCCGCCGGTTCCGTAATTTGAACCTGGGTTCAGATACACTCCGGAATTGTGAACCAGCCAATCTTGTAAATAGTGTTCTGGCGATTGTTTGCCGTGTGATTTGTACTGTTCGCTGGCACCGATCGATTCCATGGTCTTGCTGAAATCTAGGAAAGTCATGAACGTACCTTCATTGCGGGTGTAACCTATCGTAGGCATGTGTTGCTTAATGTAGCCCTCAACCATGTCGTGACTGCCATCGATGTAGGTTAGGCATTGCGCGAACCAATCGGCTCCATCTTTATAGGCAGCTTCATTTGCAACCACGCCCAGCGTGCTCAACTCTGCAAAGTGATATTCATCCACCCTAGCCTTCAGTCGAGGGTTCTTGGAGTAAAAGTAAGCATTCTTCATCCCTGCAAGATTAAACGTCTTACTGATAGCGCTAAAACTGAGACTGTTATTTACCACGGATTGATCTGGAAGGCTGGCGAATGGCGTATATTTATGACCAGGCCGGACAAAATCGGCATGAATTTCATCAGACAAAACCACAATGTTGTGTTCTAGACAGAGACGACCGATCCGGAGGAGCTCGTCTTCTTTCCAGACATTACCTGTAGGATTCTGAGGATTACAGACGATCATCGCGCGAACATCTGGGGTCATCTTTGCTTCTAGATCTTCCCAATCAATCTCATAACGGCCGTTGACCTTAACCAAGGGACTATCAACCGTTACCGTCCGCGCATTACGACTCATCGTGTAGAAGCCATTGTAAGCAGGTGTATTGATTAACACCTTCCCACCGGAGCCAACCAATGAGCGCATGGCGGCAATCATGCCAGCATATACACCATCGGAAATAGTAATCGCTTCATTGGGAAGGTCAACTCCATGGCGCTCGCCATTCCACTTCACGACTTGGTCTCGCAGAGACTCGGTGCTACTAATATAGCCCCAGCTGTGATGCTCGTTACGCTCGGCTATTGCCTCAGTAATACAAGGAGCACACTCGAAGTCCATCGAAGCAACGCCCATGCCGTATTTAAAAGTGCCTTCGGGGTAGCTCTTGGGCGGAGAATCCCAGCGTGCCGTATTGTGATTAACCCGGTCATATACTGTGTCGAAATCGTAGCTGCCATTAGCCATCCTTGAACTACTGGCTGCGGAGGCTACGGTAGAGCCCGTCGCTATGCTGCCTGTCGCCCCAGCGAAGGCCGTGAGACTGGCGTTTTTAATGAATGTTCTTCTATTTATGCCTACAGATTTACCCATTTCTCGTTCCCTATAAATTTTTGACGCTTTTTACCAGCATATAGGAACTATGGGCTGTGTAAAGTGATTCTGCTTCTGCAATTTGAGATATTTTCCTCTTAAAAGCTGATTTTTTGTAGTGTCAGACTACTGGCAAGTTTTGGCATGCCTTGCTGCCAGCTTTACCCTGTCCATATCCCACCAAAAGTCTTTAAATTTCACATTTGTGAATCAGTAGAAGAGAATACACCAAACCACTTCACCAACTTTGATAGAGCCTAGACTAGCTGCTTCAATCACGGCCCTACCTTTTACCCCGCGAGCGCGGGCAAGCTAAATAGCGGGATTGTAAAAAGCGCAGCAGACTTATTTTCACGGCCAAATTAAATCTCTCTCCCCCCCTATTGCAAAGCATATACAAACATTGTGTGCCCGATATTATGCAGCCCGGTAAGCGAGCTTAACCCCAATTGTCCCGCATGCTGCGCCGCTGCTTGGGTTCCACTTGGTGCAATCACAGCTACAAATTGCCTGCCTTGTACAGCGAAGGAGATTGGCGCCATATCGCTGGCGCCATTCAATATCGTCTGCCACAGAGTTTCCCCGGTCCACTGATCAATAGCGTGGAAGCGTCTATTAGTATCCGCCGCGAATAGCAGGCCACCTCCGGTTGTTAACATGCCATATAACGGTGTTTCGCGCTCGAGTCGCCAAAGAGTCTTTCCTGTAGTCACATCGATCGCTTCCGGTTGACCCAGCTGCGCGGCTGGGCTTGGTACGGTTGCACTGTAGGTAGTGTTGTAGCCTGTTTCCAATGTTGGCTCGACGGAGCGCATGGACATCACTGAGCAGGGGCCGTTGAAAGCCGGCACATAATACGCATTGGTTAAAGGGCTGTAAGCACCTTGTGGGATTTGCCTGTTCTCTCTACAAATCGTGGCCTCTCTACCTTCTTCAGCGACCATAATTGCATCAGGTTCAGTCGTGTATGCACCAGTTTCACCATCATAACTCTGAATCACATTCTGATACGCTGTTGGCCGTGCGTACAAAAAACTACCGTCAGTCCTGTCATAGACATAAAAAATCGCGTCTTTAGAGAAAGAACCTATCACTAATTCGCGAGTCTGATCAGGATCGATGTTCGATTTTTGTCCCAATGAATTTGGCGCACTAGGGTTTATTTTTGCATCGACGAGGATTCGATCGTATACAGAATCATCATTCCACATGTCTGAATGATGTTGAGCCCACCACACCAACGCACCAGTACGGTGATCCAATGCTACGGTTGAACCCTGATACAAGCGATCGGGCCATTCGCCATTGGTACCCGCAAGCTCGGGTTGTTGCGGCGCACTAGACCCAACACCAAAAATAAACAAGCCACGTTCGCTGTCCACTGCCGGAGTCATCCAAGGCGACATATTACGGCGACGCTGAAGAGGATAAACCTGCGGCTCATCACCCCAGGTGCTGTGCATGGGATCCTGCACCGTGGGGCTTGTATACCAGCGCCAAAGCAGATCGCCATTGTCTACACTATAGGCTGACATGTGGCAGGGATCAGCGGCAGTCCACGCAGTACAGTTATAGGGAACAACCACCGAACCACCAAATGCGACAGGCGCACCGCTGGGCTGCGCTCCGCTGCGGTAATCGGTCATGACTGACTCCCACAAAAGCGCTCCTGTGCTTGGGTTCAACGCAAACAAGGTGCCGTCGGTGGCATGAGAAATTAGCTTGTCCTCATAGAGGAATACGCCCCTGCCCCTATGCACCGTTAGACGGGTATCACCAGCAACGATTTCTGTTGGCAGAGGACGAGCGTACTGCCAAATCAAATCGCCGGTAGCGGCGTTATGAGCAGAATACTTCTCATCGGAATGGCGTATGTACATAACGCCATCATAGACAGTGGGTTCCACCTGCATACCATTGGAACCGAGGGCCGCGGGAGAGAATGTCCAAGACCAAGCCAGAGTTAACTGATCAACATTTTCTCGATTGATTTGATCCAGTGGACTGTAGCCCCAATTATTATAACCGCCGCGCCACATCAGCCAATCTTCGGGGTCGGGGGTGCTCAACATTTCTTGGGTGAGTGGACGAAAATCAATATGTGCTTGAGCCTGCGCTTGCACATTACTGATGAACACTAAAGCAGCTACTAAAGAGGAGACTAATCGTGTTTTTCTCAGCATATTATCCTTACTCTGGTAGTGGAGATGGGCCAAGCTTCTAAAATCACCAAGAGTGCATTCTCACGCAAGAAGGAAAGGAAGACAAAGAGAATATGAGCCGAGTATAGAATCGAGCTTGGGCTGCCAGGTAAGGCAAATCCTAAAAAATAGAATAAGCGGTCTGTCCACTATTCGAAAAATAGAATAAAGTGTGCATTAATAGTATTTTCTGGAGAGCATCCCATGCTTCGCGCACCGAATCGACTCGTCTGCTTGGCTATTATAGGCTTTGCGCTAGCTCTGCAATCCAGCGCAGGCACGGCAGAGAACCAGGGCCTTGTAACTTGGCAGGATGACCTCGCACCGATCGAAAACGCAGACTGGAACTACGAAACTTCTGCCCATCTGCTAGAACGCGCTGGCTTTGGTGGGACGCCCGCACAAGTAGAAGCACTAGCCGCCCTCTCCCCCAAAGCTGCAGTGAACAGCCTGGTAAACTTCGATCCAGCAAATAACCATCACCTTCAAGCCTTCGAACACTCCGGCATACACGATCCCGGATTGGAGCCCTTCCCTCCCAGTCGTCCTGCGACCACAGAGCTAGCTATCGATACCGGGGAGGCCTTGGGAGTAAGAGTAAAACCTGAAGGAAACCGTAGGCTGCAGCCAGTTGTAAATAAATTCTTTTACTGGCTCAGAGCCAGCCGATTAGAAACCAACCGTGTTGCCTATTGGTGGGCTAATCGCATGGTAGCCTCTAGCAACCCACTTCAAGAGAAAATGGCATTATTTTGGCATGGACACTATGCGATCAATGAGAGCAAGGTACGTGACTATCGCAAGCTATTAAATGAGTTAAAACTGTTTCATGAAATGGGCACAGGGAGTTTCCGTGATCTCATGGTGGCGGTCGCACAAGACCCAGCCATGTTGTCCTTCCTTGATGCCGGAGTGAATCTAAAAGGCGCACCGAACGAAAACTTTGCTCGCGAGATAATGGAATTATTCACTATGGGCGTTGGCAACTACTCGGAAACCGATATACGTGAAGCCGCACGCGCCTTCACCGGCTGGAATTATGTAGACTTGGATTTTGTGATCAATGAGGACAAGCACGATGATGGTGTAAAGGATTTTCTAGGTCATAGCGGTAATTTTAATGGCATAGAAATAATCGATCTAATTATGGATCAACCGGTTACAGCAGAATACATCGCTAGCAAGATTTATAGATTCTTCGTGCGAGAAGAAATAAGCCAAGCTCTTACCAAAGAATTAGGCAATACATTACGTGACGCAGACTATGACGTAGCAATTCTCTTGGAAACCATTTTCCTCTCCAAAGATTTTTACAGCGCGCCCTCGGTCGGCAGTCAGATAAAGAGCCCCGTGCAGCTAGCTGTATCGACCTACCGAAAGCTCGGCTTAGAAAGTGTACCGGGTGTACCTGATTTTAATCAAGCAACCGGCGCTCTTAGCCAATCATTGTTTCGACCACCGACTGTAGCCGGCTGGGCCGGCGGGCGAAGCTGGATGACTCCGGGCCTGCTATTGGAGCGCGGCAACTTTGCTCGCGATGTATTGTTCCCCGATATTAATTTTTTACCACCAGACAGAGTCAATGGCAGTTCGGAGATTCGCAGTGTTGCTGATCGCATCAGACAAGGTTTAGATATCACCTCCGCCACTCAGCCATCTTCACTAGGCGAGGGAGGAGTCATGGCAGAGTCCAATATGCTGGCGGATCGTGACGAAGAATTCAATACGCGCTACGGAAGTTTTCGTGGATGGCAGATGGCGATCGAAAGAGTAATACCTATACCTCGCCATACTGCTAGATTAAACCTCAGCAAAATGCTTGAAGACCGAGGCGTAGAGAATACTAGCGAGGCGGTTGACTACCTGCTGGCTAGATTCATGCGCGTTAAACCAGACAACAAGACTCGAAGCATGCTAATAAACTTCCTCAGTGAGGGTCTGGGCACAACGAGTATTACGGAAGCACAATCTTACATGGAAGATTCGCTTCGGTTAGTGCTTCACTTGATAATGAGTCAACCCGAATTTCAACTAGGCTAATTCTATAAATAGTTAACTCATGAATAGTTAATAGGGCCAGACAATGAAGAAGAATAGAAAAGACAAAATACTAGATCGTCGCGAACTTTTAGCCGGAATGGCTGGCCTCAGCGCGTTGAGCATGGTTCCGCCCGCCTTCGCACAGGCAGCACAAGCCGCTGCAGCACAAGCTGCTGCCAGCGGCAAGGTGCTGGTCATACTCGAGCTATCCGGCGGCAACGATGGCTTGAATACTGTTGTGCCCTATTCCGACGATGCATACTACCGAAACCGGCCTAATATAGGCATTCCCAAGAATGAATTACGTATCATTGATGACCATTTCGGATTCAACCCAGGCATGGCTGGATTCGAGAGGCTCTACAAAGACGGTAAAATGGCCATTGTTCATGGCTGCGGTTACGAGAACCCATCTTATTCTCACTTCACTTCTATGGCTTACTGGCACACAGCTGCGCCCAACAGTGGCGACGAATATGGTTGGGTTGGGAAGCTCGCCGACTCGATAGCGCCATCAGCACCTTCAAACTATCTAGTGAACATCGGCTCTAGACAATCGTTGGCGGTAAAAAGTGAGAAGCATGTACCGGTAGTGTTCGATAATCCAGATCGATTCACTCGTGAAGCCTTTGCTGCAGAAAAAGAGGCTCTCGATATAGTGCCGGATATCGGCGAGGTAGAGAATCCTTCGCGGCGTTTTCTATTGGATATCGCCCGCAGCGCCAACGATGCCTCCGCCTTAGTACGTGATGCTTGGTCAAAATACGATTCGCCTGTCGACTATGGCGTGAACGACTTGGACCTGCAGAAGGTCGTGGCACTACTTGATGCTGGTATGCCAACTAGCCTCTACTATGTTTCGTATAGAAATAATTCCTTTGACACACACGTGTTTCAGAACAACCTGCACCGCAGATTATTAACTTACACCTCCGATGCCGTAGCTGGATTCATAAGAGACTTGGAGCGTATCGGTCGCGCTGATGATGTTGCGCTGATGATCTTTTCGGAGTTTGGACGACGCGTGCCCGAGAACGTGAGCCTTGGTACCGACCATGGAGCAGCCAATGCTATGTTCGTTGTCGGCAACCAGGTTAAAGGAGGTCACTACGGCAAATTACCCAGCCTTACCGAACTAGCAGACGGTGACAACCTGGCTTATACCACTGATTTTAGAAAGGTCTACCAAACCATGACACAAGGTTGGCTGGGACATAATCAATCGGCGAACTTGTTGGGGGGTGATTTTGGCACATTCGATTTGTTCAGCTAAGACTTAGTATTACTGATATGAGTTTTTGTATTACAAAGACCATTCCCCCATTAAAGGACATTGAAGGAATTGACATGCTCTTAGACGAATCTCGCCAAAAAATTGAATCCCATATGGCAGAATAAAAT
>Ga0308016_10000332_pt1 | contig 24424 bp, 24 predicted proteins | sample Neamet233_FD_203129 | JGI IMG/M metagenome (GOLD analysis project Ga0308016, IMG submission 203129) | Marine microbial communities from water near the shore, Antarctic Ocean - #233 | ecosystem: Environmental > Aquatic > Marine > Unclassified | place: Southern Ocean | collected 2014-07-28
TCCCACGCATTGTGCTGGAAAGTGGTAAAAAATTTGGCTATGGGACCTTTGGTTCTGATAAAAAGATTCAGGTGGAATTCGTTTCAGCAAATCCTACTGGTCCATTACATGTTGGGCATGGACGTGGTGCAGCATTTGGCGCAAGCCTTGCTAACATACTTGCTGCAGCAGGCTTCTCAGTATCACGCGAGTACTACGTTAATGATGCAGGAAGGCAAATGGATATCCTGGCGACTTCTGTTTGGTTGCGTTACCTTGAATTGAATGGCAGAAACGTACTCTTTCCAAGTAATGGCTATCAGGGAGAATACGTTCGTGACATGGCAGAATCAATATACAAGGCACATGGGTCCAACTATGTGCCGCAGCATGAGATGCTTACATCGGCCGTTGCTAGCGAAAAAATAAAAGAAGAAGGTGCCGCTGAAATACTACTTGATCAATTAATATCAGAAGCTAAAAATAGCCTTGGGCAGGACTACGCATATATTCACAATTTCGTATTAACTGAGCAGTTGAGTGACTGCCGTAATGATCTAATGGAATTCGGAGTAGTTTTTGATACGTGGTTCTCAGAACAGTCTCTATTTGAAAATAATGCAGTATCTAAAGTTATTGCCTCACTTAAACAAAATGATTTCTTATATCCGAAAGATGGCGCTATCTGGTTTCGCTCAACTGATTTTGGTGATGAGAAAGATCGGGTTGTACAACGGGAGAACGGGAAATTCACATATTTTGCTTCTGATATTGCCTATCATCTCAATAAATTTCAGCGTGGCTTTGAGCGAATAATTAATGTGTGGGGTGCCGATCATCATGGCTATATTCCACGTATGAAAGGGGCAATGCAAGCGTTAACACTTGACCCAACGAAACTTGAAATAGCATTGGTCCAATTTGCAGTACTTTACCGTGATGGCGTTAAGGCACCTATGTCTACCCGCTCCGGAGAATTTGTAACTTTACGGGAATTACGTAAGGAAGTAGGTAATGATGCCGCGCGATTCTTTTATCTGTTACGTAAAAGTGATCAACACCTAGACTTTGATCTGGATCTTGCGAAATCACAAAATAATGATAACCCAGTATATTATGTACAATATGCCCATGCACGAGTGTGTAGTGTTATGGAACAGTGGGGTGAGAACCCTTCACTTCTGACCACGGCGGATACAAGTCAGCTCTCTAGTGCTGCAGAATTATCACTGCTACAGAAGCTGATCGATTACCCTGAAATAGTGGCGGTATCAGCAAGAGACCTTTCTCCTCATCTGGTTGCGTTCTATCTTAGGGAGCTAGCAGCTGAGTTCCACAGTTATTATAATTCTTCACGATTTCTTGTGCCGGAAATACCGATTCGACTTGCCCGGCTGGCACTAATTTCTTCAATACGGCAAGTACTGGTTAATGGATTAACTCTGCTAGGTGTGAGTGCGCCTGATAAAATGTAAGCATATAAATCTGCAAAAAATTTATGAGTAGAGACTACAAATCCCCATCAAAATCTAATTCTAGAAAAAAAGGATCCAATCTTTTTTTAGGATTATTCTTAGGCTATGTACTCGGTCTTGTTAGCGCTATTGGTGTATGGATGTATATTCACCAGGCACCCAGTCCATTCATTCAAAATGAGAAGCCTGAAGTTAGCACAAAAATAAAACCTTCTAAGAATGGAGATATAGCCTTAAAAGAAATGCTAATACTAGATAATAGTCAGAGCCAAACTAAAGATCCAAATGAAAAAACACGATTTGAATTTTACGAAATGCTTCCGGGCAATGAAGAGCCAGTCACTGAAATAGAGTTACAGAAAGCTGCAGAACAACCGCTCCTTAAAGATAAATATTACCTTCAGGTAGGATCCTTCAAGGATACAGAGGATGCAGAAAATCTTAAGGCAAAAATTGCCATGCTTGGCATGGAAGCATACATTCAATCAGCTGATTTATCTGAAAAAGGTATGTGGCACAGGGTTCGAGTGGGCCCCTTTACAAAAATCGATGCCATCAAAAAAACGCGATCATCTCTACTGCAAAGTGGCATTAAAGCAAATCTTATTAAAGTACATGCAAAAACCCAGTAAACTATTCTATCCTGAAAAATTAGCAGGATAAGGATTACAGAATTTCTCCAGAGGTAAAAATGAACCCTACTATAAAATTCTTTACGGTCCTATCTTTGTTTTTTGGCCTTGGATTTACTGTTATCTCAGGTGCTCACGCTGAGCTTGTTAAAGGTCAAGACTACGCTTTACTACTCAACCCCCAACCTACTACTAGTGGCGATAAGATTGAAGTTCTTGAATTCTTTTGGTATGGCTGCCCAAGTTGCTACAAACTGCATCCTCAGATCAAAATCTGGCAGAAAAAAATGCCTAAGGATGTAAGCCTCAAATATATCCCAACAATTTTTCGTAAAAATTGGACCCCTGGAACAAAAACATTTTATACATTAGAAATCCTAGGTGACAAAAATAACTTACACGATAAAATTTACGATGCTATCCATATAGAAAAAATTGATTTGTCTAATGAAGATATATTATTTAATTGGATTGAAAAACAAGGGGTAGATCGAAAGAAGTTTATAAGTATTTACAACTCTTTTTCCGTTGTAAATAAATCATCTCAATCTTCGCAGATGTCTAGGAAATATGGTCTAAAGGGTGTTCCTTCTTTGGTTGTAGACGGGAAATACCTCATTAGTGGGAGAATGGGTGGTACACCACAGGAAACTATCAAGACATTAGATCAGTTAATCAATAAGGTGCGAAAAGAAAGAACAAAAAAATAGTTGATAATTAATTTCCCTTACTAATAGCAGAATTTATTTCCATGCCCTTAAAAATTATAATAACTGGAGCCTCTAGCGGATTAGGGAAGGCATTAGCTAAGCACTATGCATCACTAGGTTCGACTCTTGGGCTGATAGCGAGAAACAAAACCTCTTTAGAATCTCTGGTTAATGAACTACCTGACACTACTTCTATCTTTTATGATATTGACGTTCGTGATGCAGAGTCTATGCAATCTGCTGCAAGTGATTTCATACAACGCTACGGATGCCCTGACATTGTAATCGCCAATGCTGGGATTAGTCAGGGTACTCTCACAGAGTATGCCGAAGACAGTAAAGTTTTTGAGTCTATCTTAGCAACTAATGTCACTGGTATAGTAAACACCTTTCAACCATTTATTACTGTCATGCGAACGCAGGGTAAAGGTAACTTAGTTGGGATCTCAAGTGTGGCAAGCTATCGTGGGCTTCCAGGAGCGAGCGCTTACTCTTCATCTAAAGCTGCTGCAAATTCATACCTTGAAAGTCTACGCGTAGAAATGTATGGAAGTGGCGTTTCCGTAATAACAATTTGTCCCGGTTACATTGTTACGCCAATGACAGCCAATAATCCATTTCAGATGCCTTTTATTATGACAGCACAAACTGCTGCTAAAAAGATTGTGCATATTATCAATCACAAAAAGGCATTCTCTGTTATTCCCTGGCAAATGGGAATTGTTGCGCGTATTTTGAAGTTACTTCCTAATTTTGTTTACGATCGATTATTTAGTATTATGCCTCGCAAACCTAGAGGATAGATAAACTTTTTCCAACCAACTCTCTGAGATGAAAATGGCACTTAAAGAAAAAGGACTTTTTGGAGCGGGTTGTTTCTGGTCCGTAGAAGCTTCATTCCGTAAAATTCCGGGTGTCAGTGAAGCGATATGTGGTTATTCTGGCGGCCATACTAATGGCCCTACATATAATGATATATGCACAGGTAAGACCGGTCATGCTGAAGTTGTTCAGGTAGAGTATGATCCCTCGCAAATCACTTATGATGAACTTCTGAATGCATTCTGGAGTTGTCATAACCCAACCACCCTCAATCAACAAGGCCTGGATATAGGATCACAATACCGTTCAGTAATATTTTATTTTACGGAGGAGCAGAAGATTATAGCGCGCTCTTCTAAGATAAAGTTACAGCCAGAAAGATACGAACCTATCGTAACGGAAATACTACCTGCTACGGAGTTTTATCGTGCGGAAGAATATCATCAGAAATACTTTGAGAAAAACAATCTCACAAACAATCATGATGCTAATAGCTATTAGAAACTAAGCCCATTCATTTAAAATAAAAAATCAGGTCGAATGATTTTCTATTTCAGCGACACGCGCCTCTCGAATTTTTGTATTAATTGAGTTTGACAAACAGGCAGGATCAGAAATAGTACTTGCAAGACTAGCTGCTATTGCACCGCAATCAATTTTATTGGATGCATTGAATGCTTCGCGTAACCATGTCGCCTGTGGATAAAGTTTATCAACGTAACCAGACCGCCCATGAAAGTCGCATTCGCAAGCGTGAATAAATTCACCGAAACGTTCCGGCTTACGATATGCATCTACTGCTAACAACATATCTACTATAGCTGTTGGATTTAACTCTGCTATACGATGCACATTACTATGAAAACGTGCCACCAGTAACGAAAGATCACGACTTTTTTTAGGAGCTCTGATACGTTCGCACAGGCTTTTAACTAATTTCACGCTGTTTTTTTCATGTCCAGTATGACTTGGCCATAAATTCCTTGGTGTAACTCCTTTGCCAAGATCGTGAGTTAAAGCAGCGAAACGTACTGGCAGAGAATAATTTTTTGACGCAGCATAGTCAATAACCTGCATTATATGCTCTCCCGTATCAATTTCTGGGTGCCATTTTTCTGGTTGAGGGACCCCGAATAATATATCTATCTCTGGAAAAATTCGTGCCAACGCACCACAGTCTCGTAATACAGAGAATAGGCGAGAAGGTTTATTCTCCATCAGTCCTCGAGAAACCTCCTGCCACACTCTTTCTGGCACCAAAGAATCAACCTCACCATTTCTCACCATTTCACTCATCAATACAAGGGTCTCTGGTGCAACACGAAAATCAAATCTCGCAGAAAAACGTGCTGTCCGTAATACACGAACTGGGTCCTCAGAGAACGCGGGGGCCACATGTCGCAATAAACCCGCCTTAAGATCTCCTATGCCATTGAACGGATCAATAATTTTTCCATGTCTATCTTTTGCAATTGCATTTATGGTGAGATCTCTTCTCGCCAAATCTTCCTCTAGCGTAACTTTAGGAGACGCATAAACTTCAAAACCTCTATACCCGAGTGCAATTTTGCGTTCCGTTCTTGCCAACGCATATTCATCATGACTTTTCGGGTGAAGATAAACTGGGAAATCTTTGCCTACTGAACGATAACCAAGTTTCTCCATCTCCTCTGGAGTTGACCCGACAACAACATAGTCATGATCTTTAGCAGGAAGCTGCAACAGCTCATCACGTACTGAGCCCCCAACCAAATAAGTTTCCAATGAGGAATTAATTTTATCGCCCCGCTCTGTCACGAAAACCAGTGTACCGGCCACGTGGCGTATTATGTGCCAAGTATAGAGGCGCCACTTCTTCCAACTCTGTAGGGCATATCTCAAATATTTTTATCAAATCACTCTCATCATTACAGTCACATATACTGTCCGTCTTCATTGAAAGATAATTATCACGCGTCATAAGCTTACCTGGTAAGAACTCCAAACACATCGCTTGTAAATAGGATAGCCGGTCACCCAATTCTATAATACTAAGTTTATTTCTAGTTATAGTAGACACATACTCTACTAGTTGTCTTAGAGAGTAAATTTTTGGTCCGCATAGATTGTAGCTTTGACCGAAAGTGGCGCGGGTAGAAAGGCTTGCTACAAATACTTCCGCCACGTCTTCTACAAATACTGGTTGAAATTTTGCATTAGGTGATCCCAGTGGAAATACTGGTAACCTCTTCACCAGATTAGCAAACAAATTGAGGAAAGAATCTCCTGGCCCAAAAATTACAGATGGCCTAAAAATAGTCGTTTCCAAATTTGACTCTATTACGACTTTTTCACCTTCACCCTTAGAGCGCAGATAGGCACTTGTACCGTTAACACTAGCATGTAAAGCACTCATATGTAATAAACGAGATACCCCATTTTGCTCACATGCCGCCACAATTTTTTTGGGTAACTCAATATGTGTAGAGATAAAATCTCCATCCAAAATACCAACTAAATTAATAACCGCATCTACCCCAACTAACGATTGACCAAGCTCCCTGGGATCATGAATATTAGTTTCTATCACATCGACAGTTGGCAATACCAAAAGTGATTTAGCATATTCACGGCGACGAGTCAGAATACGCACCTTAATTTCTCGTGCAGCTAGCAGATGTGCAATATGCTGCCCTACAAACCCACTTCCACCAATAATACAGACATTTTTAATTTTCATTGCGATCGTTTTTTCTCATGTTTAAGTTATTTTATTTATTTGATCTGGGCTCAATTATGCTCAGACGATCCTTCAAGGTCCGTGCCTTATGTCCAAAAATGCTGGCATAGTACATGGAGTTACTCATGACCTTTTTTACATAATGACGTGTTTCTTTGAAAGGAATCGTTTCGGCATAAATTGCACCTTCCAATAATTCCTCACCTCGCCACTTCTTTGCGCGGCTAGGTCCGGCATTGTAAGCAGCTGACGCTAATAATGACTTATTATCAAATAAAGTTAACACGTACTCAAGGTAATATGTCCCCAACATTAGATTAGTTTCCACCTGAGAGACAAGTTTTTTGCGATAATTACGCACGCCTGATTTCTTTGCTATCCACTTAGCAGTAGCCGGCATTAACTGCATCAATCCGATTGCTCCAGCCCCAGATCTGGCTTTTGCAATGAAGCGACTTTCCTGCCGAATTAAGCCATAAACGAGGGCCTCATCAAGATCTTTTTGTTTTAATGCCTTTTTCATCGCACCACGATGAGGGGCAAGATAGCGCAGGCTAAAATTATGAAGCTTTATGGTTTTATTAGCCGTATTAATGGCTATATCGTAGAAATTATTACGGCGTGCAGTTTCAGCTACGGCCAATAAACGCCTATCATCAAACCCACGTATTGCCCATAGCCACTCGCGTGTAGCTTCAATTCTCAGATTAAGGTGATAGAGCGCAAGTGTTCTTTTGATTCCAGGCAGCTTCTGAATAGCTGTGATTTCTTCTTCCTCAATTTTATAAGACTCGGGAAGAGTCCCGCTCACAATTCCCAGCTCCTCTTTTGCAAGTTGTCCGTAGAAATGATGTTCGGTACTTAATGGCTCAAAGATAACTCGAGCTTCTGCATTTTTACCTTGTTCCTTCAGAGCGCGTGCCTTCCAATATCTCCATGCTGCTGCCTGCTGTTCAAGACGAGACATAGTCTCGATACTTTCCAGTACTGTCATCCAATCTTTTGCACGTAGGGCAGCACGCGTTTTCCATTTAATCTGTTTATCTGAAAGGAGAGCCGGAGCACTAGTATTAGTGGCCTCCATAAACCAGGTGAGCGCACGAGAGTCATGCTTATATGCTGCTCTGCTTGCTAACTGCGCCTTAAAGTATGATTGCTCGCTGCGCGAGAATTTCTCACGCACCTTGGGCCAGAATGCATAAGCCCTGCCCAGATCACTACGAAGCAAACGAAACATTGCGAATAAGATAACTTCGCGGTCAGCACGAGTTTTAATTTTTTTCTTATGTCTGCCTAAATAGCGTAATGGATTTTTGTTAGCGGAGTTCAATTTCCGCTCGCTGAGCGCGTGCTTTTTAGGAAGATACTGATTAATTTGTTTTACTACACTTACCTTACCTTTTTCAAGAGCGAGGCGTATTCGTTTCCATACATCTTCTTCCGTTAGAAGCTTAGCCGAGATAAGAGAGTCAAATAATGACACGCAACTTTCCGGCATTTCTTTCCCATTGAGCCACAATGAAAGCGCATCATCTCGTACACCAATATCATTTATATATAGCCGTTGCTGCAATGCATAACAACTAAGTTCTGTATCCTCTTTAATAAGAGATCGATACTCCTTAGCAAACAACTTCCATTGTTCTGTTTCCCCAAGTATTTTTAGCCATTGGCCACGTATCCTATCAGCGAGAAAACTACCTTGATAGCTAGTAAGAAACTTCCTGACCGCAGTTATGTCTACTTTTATTTTCTTATCTGACTTTACTTCATCCAGCTGTAGCTGCAGCTGATAATAATCCCCATAAGACTCTAGTATATGACCTCGCAGGCGCGGGATTTTAATAGCTAGTTTCTTAGAGCTTCCTGCCTCGAATGCTTTACGTGCTGCAATAAAGTCGAGATCCTGACTGGCTGCAACTATATCGACACAACCAAAAAATAATAATGTCAGAAGAATATTTCTCATTAACCTGATTCCCGCGTCCAGAGATATAATTTTGATCCCACATGGAAAAACACACAAAAGATTAACTCCAGACAAAATTTTACTCATCAGGCTATCAACTACAATCCATCTACCCTTTTGTAGGACTGAAGATTTTGTCTTTGATAAAAGACCCTCGCATAACGTTCTCGAGTAGAAAATCCATCACCATGACAATTTGAAAATTGAAGGTTTCTAGTCTTCCATTTAATCGAATATAAATGAAAGAAAATACCTTCTATCTGGTTGAATGATACTAGACCACACCCTGACCAAGCATTGCATCTGCTACTTTGACAAAGCCTGCTATATTTGCCCCGTCGACATAATTAATACTCCCATCTTTTCTTCTTCCATATTGAAGACAGGAGCCATGAATAGCCTTCATAATTTCTAGCAAACGAGCATCTACTTCTTCACGTGGCCAGGAAAGGCGTATGGCATTTTGACTCATCTCCAACCCAGAGGTAGCAACTCCACCAGCATTACTGGCCTTGCCCGGAGCAAACATAACTCCGCCCTCATCAAAAAGTTTTATAGCGCCCGCTGTAGACGGCATGTTTGCCCCTTCAGCAACACAAAATACTCCATTCTTTATCAAAGTGGCGGCATCTTTTTCATCTAATTCATTTTGAGTTGCGCAAGGTAGCGCAACATCAACTGGAACATGCCATGGACGTACATTAGGAATGAAAGTAGCCTTCACTCGTTCAGCGTAATCACTGACTCGGCCTCTTAAATTATTTTTTACATCCATTAATATCGCAAGCTTCTCAGTTGTGAAGCCATCCTCATCAACCACCGTACCGCTTGAATCAGAAACTGTTATCACTTTTGCACCCAGCATCATCGCTTTTTCGACAGAGTACTGAGCGACGTTACCTGAGCCTGAAACAGAAACTCTCAAGCCATCAAAAGAACGACCAGCATGCTTTAGCATTTCCTCTGCAAAATATACTGTACCGTAACCTGTGGCCTCTGAACGAATCAATGATCCCCCAAAACTCAGTCCTTTTCCCGTAAAAACAGAATCGGATCGATTTGAAAGTTTCTTTAGCATTCCAGCCATAAAACCTACTTCCCTGCCACCGACCCCTATGTCGCCGGCAGGTATATCAGTGTCAGAACCAATATGACGAAATAATTCACTTACATAAGCCTGACAGAATCGCATCACTTCCCCCTGACTTTTCCCTTTTGGATCAAAGTCTGCGCCACCTTTACCGCCGCCCATAGGCAAAGTAGTCAGTGCATTCTTGAGAGTCTGTTCAAAAGCCAAGAATTTGAGAATAGAAAGGTTTACAGATGGGTGAAAGCGCGTGCCCCCTTTATAGGGCCCAATAGAAGAATTATGTTGTATCCGATAACCACGGTTTACCCTGACCTCATTTTGATCATCTACCCAGGACACACGAAATATAATCGCTCTCTCCGGCTCAACAAGACGGTCCAGAATGCCATGCTCAGCATAGCCTGGATGCTCAAGGATAAAAGGCCAAATACTCTCCATAACCTCATTAACTGCCTGATGGTATTCAGGCTGCTGTGGATTATTTTTAGCTATATAAGCACAGAACTCCTGAAAACTTTTGTATCTCATCTCGACTCCCCTCTAAAAACGATTGCCCCAATATTACTATATTGCCCAGATAGCTGAAGATTCATACCTTATTTTATAAGGCTGCAGAGTAACTGACTACATAAATTATAAATTTTTAGTCGACTAATCGTAATTTAGCTTTTTTTGCCGCTTCACTGATGGGATATTTTGCAATTAAATCTTTCAAGGTTTTCTGTGAAGCTGTTGTATAGTTTATTTCTTTCTGACTACTAGCAATGTTAAGCATAGCATCAGGAACTTTTACGCTATCTGGAAAATCTTTGACTAATTCTTGCTGTACGTAAATTGCGCGCTTGAAATCACGCATCGCATAATAAGAGTTCCCAATCCAGTAGTGTGAGCTAGGTAAAAGTTTTGATGTGGGATAGTTTTCGATAAAGCTTTTAAATTTAGATATGGCACCCTTGAACCTGCCAATTTTGAACATATTAAAAGCTTCCTGGTATTCGCTACTTTCAGCATCAGTTGCCACCGTATCACTGGCTACTGGTACTGGCACTACTGCTGCTACTGGTACTACTGCTGCTACTGCTACTGGCGCTCCCTCAACAACAGAGGAATCCGTATCTGACCCAACAACAGGCTGCTCAATTCTCCTTAGCCGGCTATCTAGATCAATATAAAAATCCTTCTGTCTGTTTTGGGATAACTGAATATCGTTTGCTAATACCTCAATTTGACCATTTAATTTACTAAACTCACGCCTTAACTCTTCAATCTGGTTGTGAAGCCCGATAATTGCTTGGTTAGTCACTTCTTCCAGCTTAACAATTCGTGCTTCTTGAAGCCTCGACTGCTCTTGTTGACCAGCACGATACTTCTTTCGCTCATCCTCATCATCAAATAAAGCGGCGTAGCTCGTATTGCAACTGATCAGCGCTGACAATAACAAGAGAGAGCGTAAGTACATGGTTATTCGCCCTGATAACGAATATCTACACGACGATTCTCAGTCCAGGAGGCTTCATTATGGCCAGCAGCGCGTGGCTTTTCTTCGCCATAACTAACAGATTCAATCTGACTATCTTGTGTACCTGACAATGTCATCACTTTCTTTACACTATCAGCGCGACGTTGACCCAATGCAAGATTGTATTCACGGCTACCGCGTTCATCTGTATTACCCTGAATGCGAATGTTCAAATTAGAATTATCACGTAAATACCGAGCGTGTGATAGCACCATAGATTTATATTTGTCACTAACCGCGTATTCATCAAATTCAAAATATATACTGCGTTTTGATAATATATTAGTTGGATCAACCAATGGATTTACAGTAGGGCTAGCTGAAGCATTCTCTCCGGACATGGCGCCTTTATTGGCCTGGCTTCCTTCGTCCCCATCTGGATTAATAGTTTTATTAGCACATGCTGACAACAAAACAACCAGAGCAATACTTAAGATTTTTCTCATAATTCTCTCCCTTATAAATTTACCAATCTACACGACCAAACAAAATTAGAATTTACGGCGCCACTTTGGTAGAGGTCCCCATGCTGGCTCCCTTATATCTCCCTCTTGTGTTGATAACTCCTGCCTTGTTCTACCATCACTTGATACTGCAGCTAAAATACCACGCCCTTTAATTTCAGTAGCATACAGGATTATCTTACCGTTCGGTGCAAAACTGGGAGACTCATCAAATGAAGAGTCAGTTAGTAGTTGTACCTGACGAGTTTCCAGACTCTGTATAGCCACATTAAATTGTGAATCGTTACGATGTATGAAGGTAAAACTCTTACCATCATGACGATATTGCGGACTTACATTATAGCTACCTTCGAAAGTAAGGCGCTCAGCTACCCTTGATGCAGACCCTGTTACTGGCATTCGATAAATTTGAGGACTACCGCCACGGTCAGAAGTAAAGATAATTGATTTCCCATCCGGTGAAAAATTAGGCTCAGTATCAATACTGGAACTCCGGGTAAGCCTTCTCAACCCGCTTCCATCAGAATTTATTAAAAAGATTTGTGAGCCACCCTTCTTACTCAGTACTACAGCAATTTTTTTACCGTCAGGGGACCAAGCCGGAGCACTGTTACTCCCCCTAAATTTTGCTACGGCCCTACGCTCTCCAGTTGCAAGGGTTTGTACGTGAATAACTGGTTTTTTGTTCTCAAACGAAACATAAGCTATTTTAGTACCGTCCGGTGACCATGCAAGTGAAATAATTGGTTCAGTATATTCAATTGCTGTCCGCGCATTGAACCCGTCTGCATCGGCAACCTGTAATGCATATTTTTTTCCCTGTTTTGCCACATAAGCAATGCGGGTACTAAAGACCCCTATATCACCTGTTAGTTTCTCATAAATACTATCAGCCATTCGATGAGCAGCAGCACGTAATCGCTTTACAGAAACAGTTTCCATATCACTAATCAATATTTCCTGCTTTGCTACATCCATAAGACGATATCGTACCTCTACTTGTCCATTAGGCAATAGCCTAGTGGCTCCAATAACCATTGCATTTACGCCCCGCATTTGCCAGTCAGGATAAATAATTTCACTAGGCTCATGGGGAGTGGCGCTAACTGAATCAACCATTCTAAACAGTCCGCTCCGTTGCAGATCAGATTTCACAACTGCTGTTACACTTTGTGTAAGTCTTTCCTCAGCCGCAAATGGAACAATAGCAATGGGGATCTGAGAAGCCCCGCCGCCAAAAATTTCGATATCGAGCGCAGCATGAAGTGGGGCACTGAACAAACAAAATACTAGAACGAGTATAGAGCTGGAAGAGTGATGTAAAGAATTCCACATAGAGTTAACTTTTGAAAAAAATATTTTATAGGGAGTAATTATACTAATCATCTAGATAATGTACCTTAACACCTAAATCCCGAAAATTTGGAAATAGTGATTTATCCTTTGGCAAAGGTAACGGCCTGGCTAATATAATTGCACGCTCTACGGCCTCATCGAACGAACGAAATCCACTGCTCTTTCGTAATTTAACACTCAAAATTTCTCCACCTGGCAGTAATGTAATGCCGTACTCGGCAATAGGATCATTTGGCAAATCCGGTGGCAGCACGAGTTTACTTTTGATCTTTGCCAGAATCTTTGCCTTATATTCATCTATCAGGTTTCGCTTAGCTGCTGCTTGTGCATACGCCAACCTTTGAAGCCTTCTTCTTTCCTCTTCTGCCCGCAGCTCTTTCTGAAATCGCTCCGTTTCGGCTGCTACTCTAGCGTTTTGCTCTTTTATTTTTCTCTCTTTTTCTTTCTTTTCTTTAGCTAACCGAGCCTTCTTCTCTTTTGCTTTTTTCTCTTTTGCTAACCGAGCCTTCTTCTCTTTTGCTTTTTTCTCCTTGGCTAGCTTTGCCTTCTTCTCCTTGGCTAGCTTTGCCTTCTTCTCCTTGGCTAGCTTTGCCTTCTTCTCTTTTACCTTCTTCTCTTTCGCTAATTTCTGTTTCTTCTCTTTTTCTTTTTTAAGTTCTATATCGGCCTTTGACGGTAATGATTCAACTTTTTTTGGTGGCGCTGGCTTAACTTTCTTTGGTGGCGCTGGTTCAATTTTTTTTGGTGGCGCTGGCTTAACTTTTTTTGTTGGCGCTGGCTTTGGTGGCAAAGCCTTAACTTTCTTAGTTGGTTTTTGCTCAGGCTGAGGCAAATCACTCCATAAATCCACCACTATCCCTGCTGGTGGATGAGTTTTCCAACTAAGCCCAAAAGTCATAAAAATAAAAAATACTACGTGCACCAATAAAGCTAGTACTCCTGCCTTAAGCCACTTCTGATCACGGTTAGCAGATCCTGTTGATTTCACCCCTCTCATCGAATATTCGTATTGATCATTTTTGTTTAGCCAGAAGACCCACTTTGGTAACCTTCTGCTTTTGTAGAATATCCATCATTTTTATTACTTCTTCATATCGTACATTCTTATCGGCAGCAATTACTACGGGTTGATCTTTATTTTTTTCCTGTTTTTTCTTAATTACAGCTATCAATTCATCACGGTTAACCTTTCGTTCTGTAGTCGTCAATGCAAGATCACGTATTGCTAGGCTTTTATCAGCCTTAATAATCACCTCTAGGGGCGCAATCGCAGGCTTCAGCGATTTGCCGATCTGAGGCAATTCAATCTGGCCAGAATTAACCAGCGGCGCTGTAATCATAAAAATAATCAATAACACCAGCATTACGTCAATATATGGCACAACGTTAATTTCGTTCATCAAGCGTCGCTTTGTTCGGCGCATACTCATGAAACCGTCCCTATCAATTTAATCTTACTCATTAGCCTGGCGCTGCAATACATTTGACAGCTCTTCCATAAAACTTTCAAAGCGAGTTGCAAGTCGATCAATATCGGTGGCGTAGCGGTTATAGGCAATAACTGCAGGAATCGCAGCAAACAATCCCATTGCTGTTGCAATTAATGCTTCAGCAATGCCTGGCGCAACATGGGAAATGGTTGCCTGTGTAACATTTGATAGGCCACGAAAAGAGTTCATAATCCCCCACACGGTACCAAACAAACCAATGTATGGACTTACTGACCCTACTGTAGCAAGAAAAGATAGCTGTGATTCAAGCCTGTCCATTTCACGTTGATACGTCGCTCTCATTGCGCGGCGGGTACCATCCATTACTGCGCTTACATCTGCCCCTGGCTGGCGATCATGCTTGATAAACTCTCGAAATCCCGCTTCAAAAATTCTTTCCATGCCACCTGTTGTATACCGTGCACTTAAGACGCTTTGGTATAGTTCATTTAGGTCGGCGCCTTTCCAGAAAATATCCTCAAACTCATCGCTTTGCCTTGTTTCTTCCCTGATGGTATAAAATTTTCTAAAAATGAACCACCAAGATAAAAAAGAAGTAACTAGCAACATTCCCATTACTAGTTGTACGGGTATGCTAGCAGAGCTAATAAGTGTAAGTATAGACATGTCCTGAGTAACGGTTGCATTCATGATTGATTTCCAAATTTATTTCGTAATGAAGTAGGTAAACTTGCTAGCTTAAGTGTATCAGCGCCTACACATACCACCTGAGTAGTTGCGCTGACTAGTGTAGTTTGTCCGCGGAGAACATGCTGAGAAATTGTAATACGGGTTCTTCCAAGATCAGCATCCTGTACTGTTACATCGAGCAGATCATCCAGTATCGCAGGCTTAAAATATTCAATATTCAGCGAACGTATCATAAATATCACCCTATGAACCTCAGCTAATACTTTTATATCCAAGCCCAATCCGCGCATCCATTCGTAACGGGCACGCTCCATAAAATTTAAATAGGTGGAATGATAGACCACGCCCCCCGCATCCGTATCTTGATAATAGACTCGGGTAGGGAGAGTAAAAGCAGGAGCTGCTTTCAGATTAGTTCTAATATCTATCTCCATGTTTTAGTGTTTTTCTTCACTCATATCGCCGCTCAACCCATTTTGCAATGGTATTCCAAAATGTTGGTAAGCAATGCTCGTGGCCATACGTCCGCGTGGCGTACGTTTCAGGAATCCCTGCTGTATCAGGTATGGTTCTAGTACATCTTCTATAGTATCCCGCTCCTCACTAATGGCCGCTGCAAGATTATCAACTCCGACGGGGCCACCATCAAATTTTTCTATTACTGATAAAAGTAACTTTCTATCCATCACATCAAGACCAATGCTGTCTACATCCAGCATCGTCAGCGCAGAATCTGCCACAGCCTGGCTGATAGCCCCTTCTGCTTTGACTTCAGCAAAATCCCGTACCCTGCGTAAGAGTCTATTAACAATCCGCGGCGTTCCGCGTGAGCGAATAGCAATTTCTGTTGCGCCATCAGGAGAGATCTCTACGTTCATCACCCGGGCTGAACGAGTCACGATCCTGGTAAGTTCATCAGAAGAGTAGAATTCCAGCCGTGAAACGATACCAAAGCGATCACGTAGAGGATTAGTCAGCATACCGGCACGGGTAGTGGCTCCCACTAAAGTAAAAGGAGGCAAATCAAGCTTAACTGAGCGTGCCGCAGGACCTTCACCAATCATGATATCAAGTTGATAATCCTCAAGCGCCGGATAAAGAATCTCTTCTACCACCGGAGAAAGGCGGTGTATTTCATCAATAAATAGTACGTCGTTGGGCTCAAGGTTAGTCAAAAGTGCCGCCAAATCACCAGGGCGCTCCAGTACAGGACCAGACGTATGGCGCAAACTTACCCCCATTTCTCTTGCAATTATATGAGCAAGTGTAGTCTTGCCTAATCCAGGAGGACCATACAACAGCACATGATCAAGCGCTTCCTTCCGATTCCTTGCAGCCTCAATAAATATCTCCAACTGTCCGCGTATCTTTTCCTGACCAACATATTCATCTAGGCGCTTTGGACGCAGAGCTAACTCTACGACCTCTTCTTCAGAGGAAACGGGAGCTGCAGCTATTAATCTCTCAGTTTCAATCATTCAACTGTATAGGGTGAATATTCACGCTATCTTTCCTTTGAAAGAAATTTAAGAGCCTCTCGTATCCCTTCGGATACGGTAACATCTAAAGACAGTTTTTTAATTGCCCAACTAGCCTCTCGCTCATTATAACCCAATGATAACAAAGCATTGAGCACGTCATTATTTACTTTTGAAGAGGATGCATGACCATCAGTACCAATCATGTCAGAACTAAGTTTGTCCCGCAATTCCAACAGTAAGCGCTCAGCAGTTTTTTTGCCAATTCCCGGAACCTGAATGATTTGTCTGCTATCCTGATCTACCACCGCCTGGTATAAATCAGAGACGCTTAAACCTGACAAAACTGCTAATGCAGTTCTTGCTCCCACACCGGAAATTTTTACGAGTTGACGAAAAGCCTGTCGCTCAGTGTCAGTTGCAAAGCCGAACAACAAATGTACATCTTCCCGCACTACAAGATAAGTATGAAGAATAATTCTCTCTCCAGTATCTGGCAGGGTATAAAATGTACTCATCGGAACATTTACTTCATATCCCACGCCCTGCACGTCAAGCAGCACTAAAGGCGGCTGCTTTTCTAACAACAAGCCCGTTAATCTCCCGATCATGCCAGTCTTCCGCGTTTCATACTGTATCCTTCTGTTGATGTCTTGCCTAAGCCTGAGCCACCATGAGCATGACAAATAGCACAAGCAAGCGCATCCGCCGCATCCGAACCTGGCTTAGAAGAAAGGCCTAATAAACGCTTCACCATTTCCTGAACCTGCTCTTTCTTTGCATGACCGTTACCGACAACTGCCTGTTTGATTTGCAGTGCAGTGTATTCAGCAACAAAAAGATCGTTTAATCCAGCCGCACAAATTGCCGCACCTCGCGCCTGCCCAAGCATCAGCGTTGACTTTGGATTAATGTTAACGAATACCTGCTCCACTGCAACCTGATCGGGATGATATTGCGCGATAACTTCATTGAGGTTATCCATGATTGATTTTAGACGTAATGGCAGCTCGGCATCTAAAGTTTTGATGCGACCACTGCTGACATAAGTTAATTTATTGCCAGTTTTATCGATGACCCCAAAACCAGTTATGCGCAAGCCTGGGTCAATACCTAGAATGCGAATATGTCACCTGTCAGATAATAAATTAACTATCAATTACTGCTGAGGTAAAAACTTCCTGAACATCATCTATACTTTCAAGGGCATCCAATAACTTTTGCATTTTTACTGCATTTTCACCTGTTAATATAATCTCATTGCTTGACTTCATGGTCACCGCAGCTAACTCTGATTTGAAACCAGTTTTCTCCAAAGCAGCTTTAATAGTTATAAATTCATACGGCGGGGTAATAACCTCAATACTACCGTCATCGTTATTGATTACATCCTCGGCGCCCGCTTCTAAAGCAGCTTCCATTAGTTTGTCTTCGTTAGTACCCGGAGCAAAAAAGAGCTGACCGCAATGTTTAAATAAAAACAGAACCGACCCATCAGCACCCAGGTTGCCGCTATGTTTAGTAAAAGCGTGTCGTACGTCTGCAACAGTTCGCACGCGATTGTCTGTCATACAATCTACGACTACAGCTGCACCTGCAATGCCATAACCTTCATAACGAATTTCTTCGTAATTTACACCTTCCAGATCGCCACTACCACGTTTAATTGCGCGCTCTACATTATCCTTAGGCATGTTTTGATCATAGGCCTTGTCAACCGCTAAACGTAATCTCGGATTACTTGCTATTTCACCACCACCCAGTCGTGCAGCAACTGTTATTTCTTTAATTGCCCGAGTAAAAATCTTACCGCGTTTGGCATCTGTTGCTGCCTTCTTGTGCTTGATGTTTGCCCACTTACTGTGCCCTGCCATGACGTCTATATTTTTTGTTAGAGTACGTTAATATTACCACCCTGTTCTCTGTGGATAAAGCAGGGAAGATCAGAAATAATATTTCCTAGTACTTATAAGTGCCATTTATAGGGTGCAACATCAAATGGCTGAGGATTTTTCATGATCATATTTGATAAAAGATGCGCACTCCCGAGTGCCATAGTTACACCATAGCGGTGATGGCCGCTATTTAAATAAAGATTATCAAAAGCAGGGTGACGGCTAATAACCGGTATATTCTCAGGAGACCCGGGACGAAGCCCTGCCCAGTGCCCGACTAGGGTTCTTTCAGTCAGTTCGGGTAAAAAATTATGGGCCTTTTCAAGTAATTGCTTACGCGCATCTGTAGTAATATTTTTATCAAACCCGGAATCCTCTACAGTGCTCCCTGCAAGTATATATCCGTCTTGACGCGGGATCAGGTAAAACCCATTCTGCAATACAACTGCATCAAGCAAACCAGTCTCTACTTTAAAAAGCAGCATCTGTCCCCGCACGGGATAAATGTTAATTTTTAAAGCATATTTATCAAGTATTTCACGACTCCACGCTCCAGCTGCAACAATATAATCCGTGCCAGAGTATTCCCCCCCGTCGGTAATAACGGACTCGACCCGACCTTGGCCCATCCGCCAACCTGTAACCTTAGTATGCTCTATGATAGAACCGCCAGATAATTCTACTGAGATTTTTAGCGCCTGTAATAATCTGGGGCTACGCACTTGTGCAACTGAGGGGAGCCATAATGCTGATTTATCTGCAAATTCGCCAAATGTGAGCTTTGGAAAAGCTTCATTCGGATACACTTCCTTCAGAGGGAAAGTGTTGCGTGCACACCAATTCTTAGCTCCGATAAATTTAGCGCCTTCCTTATTATTCATATCAGGAAGAGCAAGCATGCCACAAGCTCGGTATTCTGGATCAACCCCTGTTTCTTGTCGGAGAGTTTCAGCTAATCCCGGTAATAATCGGTTGCTAAATTGTGTTAATTCTGTCACTGGGTCCGGATAATCCCATGGCAACAAAGGTGAAAGTATGCCGCCGCCTGCCCAAGAAGACTCTTTTCCGCAGTAATTTCGTTCTAGGATCCGTACTTTCGCACCCAGCCGCAAAAGCTCATTCGCTACGGTAAGCCCGATTACCCCTCCGCCTATAACAACAATGTCATCTGCCAAAAAATTATTCCCCGCTTAGAACACTTTACATTTTAGACAAATGGAAACAGATTTTTTCTGACAAGCTACTCAGCGGTTTCGCTGCAGATATTCTCTCGTCATAGCGAATACTTATTCATCCGGGTATCTCTCAGCTAAGGCTGTACGCTGTAGATAAGCTTCACGGGCAATGGAAATGTCTTCCAAAAAATGTGACAACTCATTCATTTTCAGTGCTTGTGGTCCATCCACCAAGGCTTTACTTGGTGCCGGGTGAAAGTCCACTAGAATCATATTTGCACCGGCAATTACGCCCTGAGCAGTAGCCTGCATAATATCCAGTATCCCTTCTGGAGAACATGTGCGAGCACCGACCGAATGCGAGGGATCAATACAAACTGGCATACGTGTTAGACGCTTCACTACAGGCACATGGGCAAAATCTACAAAATTACGATGAGGATCAGCACCGTTGGTCTTCATCCCCCGCAGACCAAACACCACCCTACTGTTTCCCTCAGACGCCAGGTATTCTGCAGCATTTAGTGACTCATCTAACGTGATGCCAAAACCACGTTTGATAAGTACCGGAAAGTCCTGCTGACGTCCAACAATTTTCAATAATTCAAAATTCTGTGTGTTTCGAGTGCCAATCTGTAACATTACTCCCGTAGGGTTACCGGCCTGCGCCAGTGCTTCACGGATTTCGTCGACATGGGATTCATGTGTGACTTCCATAGCAATAACTTTTATTCCATATTTTCCTGCCAAATCAAATACATATGGCAGACAGGTCTTGCCGTGACCCTGAAAAGAATATGGACTGGTACGAGGCTTGTAGGCGCCCATTCGGGTACAGTTTAAACCGTTATCCCTCAAAGCTTTCATCATTAATTCCACATGTTCTGGCGTATCAACTGCGCATAATCCTGCAAATATGTTTAATGTATCTTGCCCAAAACGTACTCCGTTATAATCAAAGTGAGTAGGACGATCATCATTCTTGTGCCGCCCGAGAACAAGATATTCCTCTGAGATCCGCACTACCCTGTCCACACAAGGCAAACTTTGCATGTCTTCTAAAGGTAAAGATTTGGTGTCGCCAATCAAATATACTTCTGTTAGCGTCTGTTCAACACCGGCTTCAGCATGCACGCGGGTAGAAATACCGGGAAGACCGGCAAGATGCTCCATTAACTGCTTGTAATCAGGTTTGGTCGCGCAAGCGTCCGGCGTCAGGATGAGGATCATAGAATTTGATGTAAATTAGTTATATAAGTTATACAACACAAGTAATTAGGTTGGCCTGAATTTTAACTGAAATGACCGCCACTTGCCATGTAATTGAATATAGCGTTTAATCGCAATTTCTGGCGTACAAAGCTTAGCAGGGAAAATCTTTATTTATTCTTGCCCTATGTTATCTAAAAGAGCTTTATCAGGCAGCAACAGGACGGATAAAATTATTTCTTAACTGCGGGCACCTCACACGTGAACTTACCCGTATAAATATTCATTCTTTTATAGCGCGCCACAGGAATCATAATCGCAAAATACAGTCCTTCTGATGGCAGAAATTGTGAGCTACTGTGTGTTTATAATCCGTTTGCCGAACTTAAATCTTTATTTAAAAATAGATTTCTGTAATAAATGTGAAATTGACTGCTTCATTATCCAAAAGAAATTCTGCATCAGCACAAAAAGATAAGAGCGCCTTGGACTACCCGCCCGCTATTTTTTTGATGGGCCCCACTGCAAGCGGCAAAAGCAATATTGCATTAGAAATTGCCAGACATCTATCTGTAGAAATAATTAGCGTGGATTCCGCTCAGGTATACCGGCATATGGATATTGGAACCGCCAAACCAAGTGCAGAAACAATGGCATCAATACCGCATCACCTTATCAATCTGATTGAACCATATGAGCGTTATTCTGCAGCACAGTTCAGAAAAGACGCTTTAATTGCGATGAGAGAAATTGCCGGGCGGGGGAGGATTCCGCTGCTAGTTGGTGGCACCATGCTTTATTTCCGGGCATTACTGGAGGGCATGTCTGAGCTTCCGCCGGCTGACAACGGCGTGCGTATGGAAATTGACAATAAGGCAAAAAACATTGGTTGGCTGGCGATGCATAAAGAATTGCAACAATTTGACCCAGTCATCGCAGCGCGTATCAAACCCACTGATAGTCAACGTATTCAACGTGCATTGGAAGTATATTACCTTACTGATGAGCCTATGTCAGAGTTGCTGAAAAAACCAAAGCATGTGTATCTTCCTTATCATGTAAATAGTCTTGCCCTGATCCCTGATGACCGTATCACCCTTCATAAACATATTGCCCTCCGTTTCGAGAAAATGCTAGAACTAGGGCTAATCGATGAAGTTCGTGCTGTACGGAATAAATTTAGTCTCGATACTGACGCTACTTCAATGCGATGTGTCGGCTATCGACAGACATGTATGTATCTAGACAATAAAATTAGCCTGACCGAATTGCGCGAGATGGGCCTTGCTGCCACGCGCCAGCTAGCAAAAAGACAGCTTACCTGGCTCCGATCAATGCAAAAATCTAAAGAATTCAATTGTTTTGCAGAAAATTTACCGAAACTGATTTTAGATTTCTTACAAGAAAATGGATTTGAAGATAAAAAATACAAATCCAGTTCGGATTAAATATACAGACCAATCAAATAAACATGGAAAATATAATTCCAACAGAAATAGCAAAAACACTAGATGGTTTATTCAGTGAACGGGTGCGGCGCTCACCCCAGATGATAGCCTATCGTAGTTATGATCAGGTTGCCGGAAACTGGCATGACCATACTTGGGAACAGGTAGATAGAGAGATTGCACGATGGCAGATTGCTTTGACTAAAGAGGGTTTAGTAACCGGTGACCGTGTAGCAATAATGTCAAAAAATTGTCCGGAATGGGTGATATTTGACCAAGCCGCGCTGGGTTTAGGGCTTGTGGTTGTGCCTCTTTATACAGATGATCGAGCTGAGAATGCAGCATATATTTTAGGAAACTCTGGTGCCAGATTGTTACTACTTGAAGACCAGAAACAGTGGCAGCCACTAAAAAAATTACATGCCCAAATGGGTGATCTATTTAGAGTCATAACGATTAATCCATTTGAAGACCTTACCAAAGATGCAATGAGTGTTGATTTGAGCGCACTTTGTGACTGGCTGCCGGAAGAGGCTGGAGAAGTACAGCACGCGAATCATAAACCAAATGATCTTGCTACGATTATGTACACCTCCGGGACTTCAGGTCGGCCTAAGGGGGTAATGCTCAGCCATCACAATCTGCTAACTAATGCAAATAGCTGCTTACAAATTGTATCGGTCTCGCAGGATGATCTTTTTCTCTCTTTTCTACCACTTTCTCACGCATTTGAACGCACAGTAGGTTACTACCTTCCTGTAATGACTGGGGCTACAGTTGCTTATGCGCGCTCAATACAACAATTACAAGAAGACCTGATAAGTGTTCGCCCCTCAGTTCTTATTTCGGTCCCACGAATTTATGAGCGGGTTTATGCTGCAATTCATGCCAAGCTAGAAAAGAAATCTGCACTCAGTCGCCTTATCTTTAATTATGCTGTTGAGGTGGGGTACAGTCGCTTTGAATTTCAGCAGCAGAGAGGGCCTAAGAAAATATCTCACCTGCTATGGCCTCTTCTAAATTTACTGGTGGCAAAAGAAGTAATGGGCAAACTGGGCGGCCGACTACGACTTGCCATGGGAGGGGGTGCTCCGTTGTCAATTGAAGTTTCACGTATGTTTATTGGTCTAGGGTTACCACTCCTACAAGGTTATGGCATGACTGAATGTAGCCCGGTAGCCTGCGTTAATAGTATAGATAATAATATGCCGTCAAGCGTAGGTCGTGTTATTCCTGGTGTAGCAGTAAAACTCGATGAAAATAATAGCCTCCTGATTCATGGCCCAAACGTTATGCTGGGTTACTGGAATAATCCTGATGCTACTGCAGCAATTCTAGCCTCGGACGGGTGGCTCAACTCAGGTGATATGGCCCGTATCGACGGCGGAATAATAACGATAACCGGACGGTTGAAAGAAATTATTGTCATGTCAACTGGTGAAAAAATTCCGCCGGCTGATATGGAAGCAGCAATTTTACGTGACCGGTTATTTGAACAAGTAATGTTAATAGGTGAGGGGCGCCCGTATCTTAGTGTGTTGGTGGTTATAGATCCTGACTGCTGGGGGAAAATATCGCTTCAGCATAACCTTGATCTAAAAGCAGACCACTCGGAACATAACAAAAAAATAAAAAAAATTCTTCTAGAGCGAATTACACAACAGATATATGAGTTCCCAGGCTATGCCAAAATACGCCGTGTAGCATTGGCGCTGGAACCGTGGACCGTTGAGAATGGTATGCTAACCCCCACCCTGAAACTTAAACGGACAAAGGTATTAGATCATTATCAAACCGCCGTAAATAAGCTCTATGAAGGACACTAGAATATAGCTTACTACTGCCCGACTAAAAACAATAAGGTATAGCTAAAATGGATAATAACAAAGAAATTTATACTTCATTACCAAAAGACTGTGATCCAACGCTGAGGATAGTTCCCATGCCAACGGACACTAATCATGCGGGGGATGTGTTCGGGGGCTGGATAATGTCACAGGTTGACATAGCCGGTAGTATTTTAGCAATCCGCCGTACAGGTGGGCGGGTAGCCACAGTTGCAGTAAATAATTTTGTATTTAAACATCCTGTATTTATTGGTGACCTTGTCAGTTTCTATACTGAGATTACTAAAATAGGGCGCACTTCAATTACAGTAGATGTTGCCGTGTATGCACAACGGGGACCTCGCGAAGGAAATAAAGAGATATGTATTAAGGTAACCGAGGCCCTACTAACTTATGTAGCGGTAGATGAAAAAAGCAGGCCTCGGATAGTGCCGCAGGAATAATATAAAAACCGAATCAAACAGAACGAACCGAAACACTAATGTCGAAGATATCC
>Ga0308016_10000337_pt1 | contig 24263 bp, 22 predicted proteins | sample Neamet233_FD_203129 | JGI IMG/M metagenome (GOLD analysis project Ga0308016, IMG submission 203129) | Marine microbial communities from water near the shore, Antarctic Ocean - #233 | ecosystem: Environmental > Aquatic > Marine > Unclassified | place: Southern Ocean | collected 2014-07-28
ACATTAAGACAGAATCCATCAGTAAATATTTTATCATCAATATTTAAAGTTATGTTATCATGATCTAATTTTTTAATTAGTGGAATTTTATTCCAATCAAATACAGGCTTACCCATTTCAAGCTGAACATCAAAATTTCCAACAATCTTTGCATCAAGGAATCTATTACTTGTTTTCAATTTAATTGTTTTCGTATTCAAATCTTTGCTCAAAAAATAAGCTATACATCTGCTTCCATTTCCACAGGCGCTTACTTCACTTCCATCTGAATTAAATATAGTGATTGGAAAAGCTTTATTAATTTCTTTTTCAATAAAAATTATTTGGTCAAATCTAATATTACGATGAAAAGATACCCGCTTACCTAGTTCAATTATTTCTTCTTTAGATATATTTATTAGGTCTTTTCTTCTATCAACAATAATAAAGTTGTTTCCTAGACCATTCATTCTAAAAGCATTAATTACTGCCATAATAGAAGATTAGTATAATTATTCGTTGACTTTTTAAACCCCAAATTGTAGTTTTGGCGACTTTCCGCAAATACATATGTTTTTGCGGTGCTCTTAGAAATAAGAGTGTCGACACTAGTCAGCGAAGGTTCGCCCACTAGTGCGATTGGTGTTGTGTGATTACAAAATGTTTGAAAAATTAACAAATAAATTAGAGACTATATTTTCTAAGCTTAAAAAATCTCCCTCTTTAAATGAAGAGCAGGTTGATTCAGGTTTGAAAGAAATACGTTTAGCTTTATTAGAGGCTGACGTAGCACTTTCAGTAACTAAAGAATTTATTGAAAAAATTAGACCAAAAGTTTTAGGGCAAGAAATTCTGAGATCAATTTCTCCAGGTCAAATGATAGTTAAAATAGTTTATGATGAATTAGTAAATTTTCTAGGAGAAAAAAATCAAGAACTTAATTTCAGCTCTACACCCCCGGCGTGCATACTCCTAATAGGTTTGCAAGGATCGGGAAAAACAACAAGTGCCGCAAAATTAGCAAAACTAGTAGAAAAAAAACATAATAAAAAAGTTTTGTTAGTTAGTTTGGATGTTTATCGACCAGCTGCTCAAGAACAATTAAAAATTTTAGCTGAAGCAAATAAAATAAATCATTTACCAGTAATTGACGGACAACAACCTTTAGACATAACTAAACGAGCATTAAATGCAGCAACACTTAATGGCACAGATGTAGTAATTTTTGATACCGCTGGACGAACACAAGTTGATCTTATAATGATGAATGAAATTAAACAAATTAAAGCACTTGTTAAACCTACCGAAACTATTTTAGTTGCAGACTCATTAACCGGTCAAATTGCAGCTAACGTCGCAAAAGAATTTGATGACACAGTTGATATATCAAGCATTATTCTCACCAGAATAGATGGCGATGGTCGTGGTGGAGCAGCCTTAAGCATGAAACATATTACAAATAAACCAATTAAATATATTGGTGTTGGTGAAAAAATTGATGACTTAGAATTATTTTATCCAGAAAGAATAGCTAACCGAATTCTTGGTATGGGCGATGTTGTTTCGCTTGTTGAAAAAGTATCTCAAGGTTTAGATGAAGAAAAATTAAAAAAGGCAGAAGAACAATTTAAAAAAGGTTTATTTACATTAGATGACTATCTCTCCCAGCTTAGGCAAATGAAAAAGATGGGTGGCATGGAGGGAGTTTTATCCCTTTTACCTGGAGTTAGTAAAATTAAAGAACAAATGAATAATGCTTCAATTGATGAAAAAATTATCACTAAAAATGAGGCTATTATTCTTTCCATGACAAAAAAAGAAAGAGAAGATCCAAAAGTAATCAACGGTTCAAGAAAAAAAAGAATAGCTGACGGAGCCGGAACTGACGTTTCAACAATAAATAAGTTGTTAAAACAGTTTAAAATGACAGGAGAAATGATGAAAAAAATGTCAAAAAGTAAAACAAACCCAACTTTATCTGGAGCTATTCCTGATGAATTATTAAATCAATTAAAATTAAAATGAAAGGAAGCAAATGTTAAAAATAAGACTATCAATGGGCGGTGTTAGAAAAAGACCTATCTACAAAATTGTGATCGCAGACAGTAAAGCTCCAAGAGATGGAAAATTTATAGAAAAAATTGGATCTTTTAATCCTCTTCTCCCTAAAGATAAAAAAGAGAGAATTTCCGTTGAAGCTGAAAGAGTTAAGTATTGGATGAGCAAAGGTGCAAAACCGACATTAAGAGTTTCAAGAATTTTAGGTGAAGCTCAAATTATGCCAATGCCAAAAGCAGGAAACAATCCTTTAAAAGCTGTACCTAAAAAAGATAGAAAAAAAGACGATGATAAGGAAGCACCTAAAGCAGCAGCACCAACAGAAGCTCCTAAAGCAGCAGCTCCTAAAGCAGCAGCACCAACAGAAGCTCCTAAAGCAGAAGCTCCTAAAGCAGCAGCACCAACAGAAGCTCCTAAAGCAGCGGCACCAACAGAAGCTCCTAAAGCAGCGGCACCAACAGAAGCTCCTAAAGCAGCAGCACCAACAGAAGCTCCTAAAGCAGAAGCTCCTAAAGCAGCGGCACCAACAGAAGCTCCTAAAGCAGCAGCACCAACAGAAGCTCCTAAAGCAGAAGCTCCCAAGGAAGAACTAAAAAAGGAATAAACAATCAGAATTAATAAAATGTTAAATGTTAGAATTTTCTCTCTTTATCCTGAGTTGTTTCCTGGACCATTAGATATCGGTCTGTATAAAAAAGCGAGGAGCAAAAAAATATGGTCTTTAGAAATAATAAATATTAGGGATTATTCTAAAGATAAGCATAAAACAGTTGATGACACTCCTTACGGGGGTGGAAATGGCATGTTAATGAGAGCAGATGTTGTCGGTGAAGCATTAGATAAAAAAATTAGTAAAAAAAAAAATGAAAAAATTATTTATTTAACACCGAAAGGAAAAAAATTTGACCAAACAATTGCCAAAAAATTTAGTAAATTAAAAGACTTAAATGTTATTTGTGGACATTTTGAAGGAATAGACCAAAGAGTTTTGGAAACAAGAAATATTGAAGAAATAAGTTTAGGAGATTATATTTTATCAGGTGGAGAAACAGCTTCATTTGTCTTTCTTGATGCTATTATTCGTTTATTACCAGGTGTTTTAGGCAACAAATTCTCAATTCAAGAAGAAAGCTTTGAAAATTATTTATTGGAATATCCTCAGTACACAAAACCTCAAAAATGGGAAAAAAAAACACCTCCAGAGGTGCTTTTATCAGGAGATCATGCTAGAATTAAGGGGTGGCGTTTAGCTCAATCTGAGGCTATAACACGTCGCTTAAGACCAGATTTATGGCAAAAATACGTTATTAAAAATAAAAAATGAAAAACATTGAAGATATAAATAAAGCAACAGTTGCTAAAATTCTTACAACTAAAAAAATTACAGATTTTAGTCCCGGAGACACTATAAAAGTTGGCGTTAGAATTGTAGAGGGGAAAAAAGAACGTATTCAATATTTTGAAGGAGTATGTATTGCTAAAAAGAATAGAGATATTAATTCATCTTTTACAGTACGAAAAATTTCATTTGGCGAAGGTGTAGAGAGAACATTCGCTTTATACAGTCCCGTTGTGGATTCTATTAAAGTTATTAGATCAGGAAAGGTAAGAAGAGCCAAGCTTTACTATTTAAGAGACAGAACAGGTAAGTCTGCAAGAATAGCAGAAAAAATTAAGAAGAAAATTGGAGTTGATGTGGTCGCAAAATCAACTGAAACAAAAGTGGAAGAAGTTGCCACACAATCTAAGGAAGAAGCTTCAGAAAAAACAAAATCTGCAAGTAAAGAAAATAAATAATTTATTTTTTCAATGTTCAAAACATTATACGATAAGATCTGGGAAGATCATATGGTTCATCAGCAAAGTGATGGTATTGAACTATTATATGTTGATAGACATTTGGTACATGAGGTTACTAGCCCGCAGGCTTTTGAGGGATTAAGAGTAAATAAACGTAAAGTAAGAAGACCTGACCTAACTTTAGCAGTAGCAGATCATAACGTCCCAACAACTGATCGTTCAAAAGGTATCGTAGATGAAGAATCTAGAATACAAGTCGATACACTGAGAAATAACTGTAAAGAATTTTCTGTAGAATTATTTGATATGAACGATAAGAGACAAGGCATAGTTCATATTATTGGACCTGAACAAGGTTTTACCCAACCTGGAACAGTAATTGTTTGTGGAGATAGTCACACCGCCACTCATGGAGCCTTTGGCGCTCTCGCTTTTGGTATTGGAACTTCAGAAGTAGAACATGTTTTAGCTACTCAAACTTTAATACAAAAGAAATCTAAAAATTTTAGAGTAAACGTTAGCGGAAAATTACCTTTAGGCGTTTCAGCAAAAGATGTTATTTTAAAAGTTATTGGAACAGTCGGAACAGCTGGCGGCACAGGTTATGTTATTGAATTTGCAGGTGAAGTTATTAGAAATTTGAGCATGGAAGAAAGGATGACTATTTGCAACATGACCATTGAAGCCGGAGCAAAAGCAGGCTTGATAGCGCCTGACCAAAAAACATTTGATTATTTAAAAGGAAAACCAAAATCACCAAAAGGAGATAACTGGAATAAAGCTTTAACATTTTGGAAAACACTTTATTCAGATACAGATTCTAAATTTGATAAAGAAATTAATATTAATGCAAGTGATATTGAACCGTTGGTAACATGGGGGACCTCTCCTCAAGATGTTGCGTCTATCACAGGTAATGTTCCCGATCCTGAAAAAGAAAATGATGAAGAAAGAAAAATAGCTATGTACAGATCTCTGGAATATATGGGTTTAAAAGCTAATATTAAAATAAGCGATATTAAAATAGATAAAGTTTTTATCGGAAGTTGTACTAACGGCAGAATAGAGGATTTAAGAAATGCGGCAAAAATAGTTAAAGATAAAAAAATTGCAAAAACAGTTAGCGCTATGGTAGTGCCTGGGTCTGGATTGGTTAAAAGACAGGCAGAACAAGAAGGACTAGATAAAGTATTTATTGATGCAGGCTTTGAGTGGAGAGAACCTGGTTGTTCAATGTGTTTAGCTATGAATGCCGATAAGCTGAATCCTAAAGAAAGATGTGCATCAACTTCAAATAGAAATTTTGAAGGACGGCAAGGTCGTGGGGGAAGAACGCATTTAGTTAGTCCAGCCATGGCAGCAGCAGCAGCAATTGATGGCTGTTTAACAGATGTAAGAAAGTTTCAATAACATGGAAAAATTTAACACTTTAAAAAGCGTACCAGCTCACATGCCGTTAATAAATATCGACACTGATATGATTATTCCAAAACAGTTTTTAAAAACTATTAAGAGAACTGGATTAGGAAAAAATTTATTTTATGAAATGAGATATGACGAAAAAGGAAATTTAATAGAGAATTTTATTTTAAACAAAAAACCTTTTAATAAGTCAAAAATTCTTTTAACAGGAAAAAACTTTGGTTGCGGTTCTTCGCGGGAACATGCTCCCTGGGCACTGTTAGATTTTGGCATTAAATGTGTAATAGCAAGTAGCTTTGCAGATATTTTTTACAACAATTGTTTTAAAAATGGAATTCTCCCTATTGTTTTAGATGAAAAAAATATTCAAGAATTAGCTGAATACTCTAAAAGAGAAATGGATATTGAAATTAAAATTAAAACACAAGAAATTTTATGTGGAAACAAAACAATTAAATTTGAGTTAGACTCATTTAAAAAAAAATGTTTAATGGAAGGTACTGATGATATTGCGTTATCAATAGAAAAATCAAAAAATATTCAAAATTATGAAAATACAATTAAAGTAAATAAACCTTGGCTAATCAATAATGATTAAAGTTAAAAAAAGAAAAATATTATTACTACCAGGAGATGGTATCGGGCCTGAAGTTATTAGAGAAGTTAGAAAAGTTTTAGAATGGTTAAATAAAAATAAATCTTTAGATTTTGAAATTGATGAAGATTTAGTGGGCGGTGCTTCTTATGAAAAATATAAAAATCCTATTACTGATGAAGTTTTTTATAAAGCGCTTGAAAGTGAAGCTGTTATTTTAGGAGCTGTTGGCGGACCTAAGTGGGAAAACCTAGAATTTGCTAAAAAACCTGAACGAGCACTTTTGAAACTTAGAAAAGAGCTAAAATTATTTGCTAATTTAAGACCAGCGATATGCTTTAAACAATTAGTAAATGCCTCAAGTTTAAAACCAGAAATTATATCAGGTTTAGACATAATGATTGTTAGAGAACTTACGGGAGGGATCTATTTTGGTGAACCACGAGGAATAATGCCAATTGAAAATGGTGAGCGAAAAGGAATTAATACCCATTCATATACAACTAGTGAGATTCATAGAGTAGCAAGGGTTGCTTTCGAACTTGCTAAAAAAAGAAAAAATAAAGTAACTTCGTGTGAAAAGTCAAATGTAATGGAAGCAGGACTCCTATGGAGAGAGGAAGTACAAACATTAAGAGACAAAGAATTTAAAAAAGTAGAACTCAAACATATGTTGGCAGACAACTGTGCAATGCAGCTTTTGAGAGAACCAAAACAATTTGACGTTATTGTAACTGATAATTTGTTTGGAGATATGTTATCTGATGAAGCCGCTATGTTAACAGGATCATTAGGATTACTTCCGTCAGCATCTTTGGGTGCTAAAGATAAAAATGGTAAAATGAGATCAATGTATGAACCAATACATGGTTCAGCACCCGATATAGCAGGCAAAGGTGTAGCAAATCCAATAGCAAGTATTTTGAGTTTATCTATGGCTCTAAGGTATTCTTTAGATCTTGATTCTGAAGCAGATTCGTTGGACCTGGCCGTTCAGCAAGTACTAGATGATGGGCTTAGAACAAAAGATATTATGTCAGCTGAAAAAAAAGAAGTCGGCACATCTGTTATGGGTGATGCAATTATAGCTAAATTAAAATAAGCTATTAAAATATGAACTTTGCAATAGTTGGTGCAACAGGAAATGTTGGCCGAAAAACAATTGAAATCTTAGAAAAATCAAAACTTAAAATTGACAATCTTTTTTTAGTCGCTTCAAAAAGAAGTGAAGGAAAAAAAATATCTTTTAAAAAAAAAAAAATTAAAATAGAGATAATAGAAAATTATGATTTTTCAAAAGCAAGTATAACTTTTTTTGCCGCAGGAAGTACAGTTGCGAAAAAATGGGCTCCTATCGCTGCCAAACAAACTATTGTAATTGACAACTCCAAACAATTTAGAATGAATAAAAATATTTCTTTAGTAGTACCAGAGGTAAATGAGCGTGCTTTAAAAAATTTTAAAAAAACTAATATTATAGCTAATCCCAATTGTTCAACTGCTCAATTAGTTGTGGCGCTAAAACCACTACACGATGAATTTAAAATTAAAAGAATCGTAGTCTCAACATATCAAGCTGTATCTGGTGCGGGAAAAGATCCTACAGATGAATTGTTTAGTCAAACAAAAGATTTTTTAAATGGTAAAAAAATTAAATCAAAAAATTTTACCAAACAGATAGCTTTTAATCTTATTCCTCATATCGATAATTTTGTTAAAGATGGGTATACAAAAGAAGAATGGAAAATGGAAAATGAAACAAGAAAAATTCTTGACCCAAATATAAAAATGACAGCCACATGCGTTAGAGTTCCTGTTAGAACATCACATTCTGAGTCCATAAATATTGAGTTTAAAAAATCTTATAGTTTGCAGAAAGCCAAAGCTTTATTAAAAAAAGCCCCTGGCTGTAAAGTTGTCGACACGCAAAAAAATGGTGGATATATGACGCCTTACGAGGCAGAAGGAAGTTATTTGACTTACATTTCTCGAATTAGAAAAGATAACTCAAACAAAAAGGCTTTAAATTTATGGGTTGTTTCTGATAATTTGCTAAAAGGCGCCGCGTTAAATACAGTTCAAATTGCAGAAGTATTAATAAAAAAATATATTAAATAAAATGTACGAAAAAAACCCTTTATCACCGCATCTACAGATTTATAGATGGCATTTATCCATGATACTTTCAATAACTCACAGAATTATTGGAGTAGCAAATAGTGTGGCTGTAATATTAATTTGTTTATGGACTATTTCCTTACTTTTTGGCGAAGAGAATTATGAAAACATAAAAATTCTTTTTCAATCTTTTTTTGGTAAATTACTCATTATAAGCTTGAGTTGGTCGTTCAGTTTTCACATACTAAGTGAAATTAGACATTTAATTTGGGATCTAGGTTATGGTTTTGATCTAAAAATCTCAAAAATTACGGGAGCAATTACTATAATTGGTTCTTTGGCTTTAACTGTTTTAATTTATTTACTTGGAAAAAATCTTATTTAACATGCATCATTCTACAAAAAAATGGTTAGTAACAAAATGTAGTTCAGTTATCTTAATTCCATTAATGCTTTGGTTTATAGTTAACTTAGCATCAATTTATGATGAGAATTATAGTGAATTAGTCAATTTTTTTTCTAAAACTTCATCAAAAGTCCTATATTCTTCATTTCTAATTGCTGCTTTTTCCTTCTTTAGCTTAACGATTAGTGAAATTTTTGAGGATTACATAAATAATGAAAAAATTAAAAATGTCGCAACTAAAACACTGTATGTATTTGCTATAGTGATACCATTAATAACAATATTAAGTTTATTTAGGTTAAATTAATGAGTTCTTATAAAATTATAGATCATGAATATGATGTTGTAGTTCTTGGAGCAGGTGGCTCTGGATTAAGAGCTGCGGTAGGCTTGTCAGAAGCAGGATTAAAAACAGCTTGCATCTCTAAAGTTTTTCCAACTCGAAGTCACACATCTGCTGCTCAAGGCGGTATATCTGCTGCACTAGGAAATATGGGTGAAGATGATTGGCGATGGCACATGTATGATACCGTAAAAGGAGCTGACTGGTTAGGCGATCAAGATGCAATAGAATATTTATGCAAAGAAGCTCCAAGAGCAGTTGTTGAGTTAGAAAGATATGGAGTTCCTTTTAGTAGAACTGAAGACGGTAAAATTTACCAAAGACCATTTGGTGGCATGACAAAAAACTATGGCAACGGAACAGTACAAAGAACTTGTGCAGCGGCAGATAGAACAGGACACGCTATTCTTCACACACTTTATGGACAGGCTTTAAAACATAATACAGAATTTTTTATAGAATATTTTGCTTTAGATCTAATAATGAAAAATGGTGAATGCAAAGGTATCATTGCTTGGAATTTATTAGATGGAACTATTCATAGATTTCGCTCACATATTACAATCATTGCTACTGGAGGTTATGGAAAAGTATATCAAACAGCAACTTCAGCACATACTTGTACAGGAGATGGAAACGCTATGGTATTAAGAGCAGGTCTACCGCTTCAAGATATGGAATTTGTTCAATTTCATCCCACAGGAATATACGGTGTCGGAACTTTAATAACAGAGGGAGTAAGGGGAGAAGGTGGATTTCTTGTAAACAGCGAAGGTGAAAGATTTATGGAAAGATACGCACCTAATGCAAAAGATTTAGCCTCAAGAGATGTAGTGAGTAGATCGATGGAAATTGAAATAAACGAAGGACGTGGTGCAGGAAAAGATAAAGATCACATTTACTTACACCTAGATCATCTAGACTCTAAAGTGATAGAAGAAAGACTTCCTGGCATATCTGATGCAGCTAAAACTTTTGCGAATATAGATGTAAGCAAACAACCAATACCAGTTGTGCCTACCGTTCATTATAATATGGGAGGAATACCCACGAACTATAAAGCAGAAGTTTTAACACTTAACGGTTCGGAAAAAACTGTACCAGGTTTAATGGCAATTGGAGAAGCAGCATGTGTATCTGTACATGGAGCTAACAGGCTCGGCTCAAATTCGTTAATAGATCTAGTTGTTTTTGGAAGAGCTGCTGCAAAAAGAGCAGCAGAACTTGTCAAACCAGGAACACCACATGAAGAAGTCTCTCAAAGTGAAACAGACAAGTGTTTAGACAGATTTCATAAAATACGTAATTCAAATGGTAGTACGAAGGCATCAGATCTTAGGTCCTCAATGCAAAAAACCATGCAAACTAAATGTGCAGTATTTAGAACTGAAAAAACTTTAAAACAAGGGATTGATGATATTAGAAAACCTCTTGAAGGCATGAACGATTTGACTGTTCAAGATAAATCATTAATATTTAATACTGATTTGGTTGAAACTTTAGAATTTGATAATCTAATTAGTCAAGCATTAACAACAATGGAATCAGCATACCACAGAAAAGAAAGTAGAGGAGCACATGCAAGAGAAGATTTCGAAAAACGTGATGATAAAAATTTTATGAAACACACCTTAGCTTGGCAGGACGGAGATAAAGTTACTCTAAAATATAGAGATGTCCACGCTAGAACATTAACAAATGATGTACAATATTTCCCTCCTAAAGAGAGAGTCTACTAAAAGTGGTACAATTTAATTTACCGCAAAATTCTAAAATCCTTAAAGGCAAATATTACAAAGACAAAACAAACTCTTCTAATATAAAAAAAGTAAATATTTACAGGTGGGAACCATCTAATGATGAAAATCCAAGAATTGACACTTTCGAAGTCGACATAGACAACTGTGGTCCAAAAGTTTTAGATATATTGTTCAAAATAAAAAATGAGATTGATACTTCGCTAACTTTTAGAAGATCTTGTGCTCACGGAGTATGTGGGTCATGCGCAATGAATGTCGATGGAGTTAACACATTATCTTGTATAAAATCTCATACAGACATTAAAGGTGAACTAAATATTTATCCTCTTCCTCATTTAAAAGTTATTAAAGATTTGATTGGTGATTTAACCGGTCTTTATAAACAATACGAATCTATCCAACCTTGGCTGAAAACGACACAAACAGGAAAAGAAAAACAGGAAATTTTACAATCTGAGAAAGATAGATCAAAATTAGATGGTCACTACGAATGCATACTTTGCGCTTGTTGTTCTACTTCATGCCCCAGTTATTGGTGGAATGGAGATAAGTATTTAGGCCCAGCTGTATTATTGCAGGCTTATAGATGGATTAACGATAGTCGAGATGAAGAAAAAAAAGAAAGATTAAAAAAAGTTGCAGATGAACTCAAGCTTTATAGATGCCACACTATTATGAATTGCACAAATTCATGCCCAAAAGGTCTGAATCCTGCAAAAGCCATAGGTTCAATTAAGAAAATGCTTGCAACTAACTAAAACCTTAATTATTCCATTAAGCCTATGAATACCATTGAACACTTTGTAAACGGAAAAAATTTCTCAGGAAGCTCAAAGAGAACGTCAAAGGTTTTCAACCCTGCAACAGGTGAGCAAATGGCTGATGTAAAATTAGCCTCAACTAAAGATATGGGTGACGCAGTAGAGTCTGCTAAAAAAGCATTTATTTCTTGGTCAAAAAAACCACCCCTACAGAGAGCAAGAGTGATGTTTAAGTTTAAAGAATTAATAGAAAAAAATTTTGAAGAATTAACTAAAATTATAGTTTCAGAACATGGAAAAGTATTTGATGACGCAAAAGGTGAGGTAACAAGAGGACTTGAAGTTGTAGAATTTGCCTGCGGTATACCACAACTGTTGAAAGGAGAATTTACTGAAAATGTTGGTACTGATGTTGATAGCTGGTCGCTAAGACAGCCTCTTGGAATTTGTGCTGGGATTACACCTTTTAACTTTCCAGCCATGGTGCCAATGTGGATGTTTCCAGTTGCTATTGCTTGTGGGAACACTTTTATTTTAAAACCATCAGAAAAAGATCCCTCTTGTCCAATTAGACTAGCAGAACTACTTTTAGAAGCCGGGTTACCAGAAGGAGTTTTCAATGTTGTGAACGGCGATAAAGAAGCTGTTGATGCAATAATTAATAATAAAGATATAGCAGCTGTTAGTTTTGTTGGATCAACTCCTATAGCAAAATATATTTATGAAAATTGTGCGAAAAACGAAAAAAGAGTTCAAGCTTTAGGTGGAGCAAAAAATCATGCTGTAGTAATGCCAGATTGTGATTTAGATCAAGCAGTCAATGGGTTGATGGGTGCTGCTTATGGCTCGGCCGGTGAAAGATGTATGGCACAATCAGTCGCAGTAGCAGTCGGAAGTATAGGCGATAAGTTAGTTGAGAATTTATCTAAAAAAGTTGAGGCATTAAAAGTAGGTTCAGGAATGGATAAAAAATCTGAAATGGGTCCATTAGTCACAAAAGAACATTTGGAAAAAGTAAAAGACTACGTTGATGTTGGCGTAAAAGAAGGAGCTAAATTAATTGTTGACGGAAGAAATTTAAAATTACAGGGGTATGAGGATGGCTACTATATTGGGGGTTGTTTATTTGATCATGTTAAAAAAGATATGAGAATATACAAAGAAGAAATTTTTGGTCCAGTTCTATCTGTTGTAAGAGCAAAAGACTTTGAAGAAGCTTTAAAATTAGTTAATGACCATGAGTTTGGAAATGGGGTAACAATTTTTACAAGAGACGGTGATTCAGGAAGAACATTCGCAAGTAAAGCACAAATAGGCATGGTTGGGATCAATATTCCAATTCCTGTTCCAATGGCATTTCATAGTTTTGGTGGATGGAAAAGATCTTTATTTGGAGATCAGCACATGCACGGCCCAGAAGGAGTTAGATTTTATACAAAATTAAAAACAGTTACATCAAGATGGCCATCAAGCTTAAAGTCTGATCCAGAATTTGTAATGCCAACAATGAAATAATTATGAGAAAAAAAATTTCACTCATAGGTGCTGGTCAAATTGGGGGAACTTTAGCACATTTAATAGCCCTTAAAGAGCTTGCTGACGTAGTTTTATTTGATGTAGCTGAAGGCATGGCTAAAGGCAAAGCGTTGGATATCGCGCAATCATCATCAGTTGATGGCTTTAATGTAAATTTAATAGGTACTAGCAAATACGAAGATACGAAGAATTCAGATGTAGTAATCATTACAGCAGGTGTTCCAAGAAAGCCTGGAATGACAAGAGATGACCTTCTTGGAATAAATTTAAAGATTATCAAACAAGTTGCAGATGGTATTAAAAATACGTCACCCAATGCCTTTGTAATATGCATAACTAACCCACTAGATGTTATAGTCATGGCTTTACAAAAGTATTCAGGACTTCCAAAAAATATGGTTGTTGGAATGGCAGGAATTCTTGATACATCAAGGTTTAAATATTTTCTAGCGCAGGAGTTAAAAATACCTGTAAATAAAATTAGCTCTCTTGTATTGGGAGGTCATGGTGACACCATGGTTTCAATGCTCAACCACACTACGGTAGATCAAAAACCAGTTTTAGATTTGGTAAAAGAAGGTAAATTAAAAAAGGAAACTTTAGAAAGTATAGTTCAAAGAACTAAAAATGGAGGTGCAGAAATAGTAAAACTTTTAGAAAAAGGCTCAGCCTTTTATGCTCCAGCTGCATCTGGAGTAGAAATGGCAGAAAGTTATCTAAAAGATTTAAAAAAACAGTTACCTTGCGCAGCATATTTAAACGGAGAATATGGAATTAAAGATTTGTACGCAGGTGTCCCAGTGATAATTGGCACGAAGGGCATTGAAAAAGTAATTGAAATTGATTTAAGCGAAGAAGAAAAGAAAAATCTTAATAGTTCAATCGATTCTGTTATAGAATTGTTTGACGCAGCAAAAAAAATTGATCCTTCGTTAGCTTGATTTTTTATATATAGCTAAAATACACTTTCCAAATTTATATCTAAACAGAAAATCAACAAGAATAGTTATAGGAGTGAAAATTTTGTCCCAAATAAAAATTTTGAATTTTGATGGGAAAACTTCATTTTTAAATGTAAATTTATTTAAGTAATATAGAAAAAAACCTAATGTATCTAGAAACTTGATATCTATTTGCTCCAAGGATTCAAAATTTTTTTTAAAAAAATCTATTTCATATCTTCTGAAATGTCCTACCGCTTTATCTAGATTGCTATATATTTTTTGATGAGCAGGTACCATAAATATTAAAAAACCATTTTTATTTAGTCTTTTTGTTGCTTCTTTAATTTCATTTACATCATCTTTTATATGCTCAAGAACATGTAAATAAATAATAACATCAAATTGTTCGTTAATTTCATCTATTTTTTTTTTTTCAATTTTTATATTTGGATGGGTTTCAAATTTGCTATTTAAATTTGAAATATTTGTACTATCTAATTCAGTTAAAGTAATTGAATTAATTTCTTTGTTTAAATAGTGTTTTGTAAAGCTTCCACAGCCCGCACCAACTTCAAGAATATTACCTTTAAGGTATTTACGAATAAAATAAAGACAGTAACTTATGTGAAAATTAGCATCATCAAATCTTTCAGTGACTATTTTAGGATATTTTATCATAATAATTCTTATTTATTTATATTATAAACTAATCTATTTATAAAACAAAAATGTCAAAATTTTCTTTCAATACAAAATATTTATTCGACTATATATATCCAATTACTATTATTATTTTTTCTTTTTTCATAAATTGGAATTATGCAAAAATTGGTGTTTTTCCAGTAGATACTTTTCTACACTATGATGGCGCTTATAAAATATTAAATGGAGAATATCCTATTAAAGATTATTGGGTAGTATCAGGTGTTTTTGTAGATTTTTTACAAGCATTTTTTTTTAAATTACTCGGTGTTAATTGGTATTCGTATATTGTTCATTCATCTTTGTTGAATATGGCCCTTTCTATATCGACATTTTATTTTTTAATTAAATTAAATCTAGAAAAAAGCAGTGCTTTTTTTTATGCTATTTGCTTTTCTGTGCTTGCCTATACAATTTCTGGCACACCATTCTTAGATTTGCATGCAACTTTCTTTTCACTTATTTCTTTTTATTTAATTATTTTAGCTTTAAGAAATCCTGAAAAAAAATTAAATTGGTTCTTAATAGTATTTTTTTTTTATATATCATTTTTATCAAAGCAAGTTCCAGCCTCTTATTTGATTATAATAAACACTATAATAATTTTTCCTTACCTGTTGATTAATAAATATTATAAACCGGTAATTACTGTTTTATTTTCAATAATATTTTTTTTCTTTTTAACTCTTTTTTTTTTAGAGATTCTAAATATAAAATTTAATCTCTTTTACATTCAATATTTAGATTATCCACGAAGCATAGGACTAGAAAGATTTGATATTTTCAATATTTCTTTTGAATTTTTATTTAATAAGTATAAATTTATATTAATACCTGTTTTTATTTTGTCCTTTATAAAGTTAAAAAAGCTTTTTACTGGTAAAATAAGATTTTATTCAGTTGAATTTTCAATTTTTTTAATTCTTTTCTTCTTCTGTTTTTGTTTAATTTTTCATCAGCAACTAACAAAAAATCAAATTTATATTTATTTTTTAGTGCCATTGACATTTGCCTTCCTGCACACTGAACTTGAAAAGTTAAAATTAAATTTAAATTTAAAATCAATATTGATTTATTTTATTGTATTTTTAGTTTTAATTTCCACAATTAAATATCATATAAGATTTAATGAAACGAGAAAATTTCATGATTTAGAAAAGACAGATATTACCAAATATACCGATTCTAGTTTGCTGCATAAAAGTTTAAAAGGGCATTTATGGGTATCACCTTCGTATATAGGAGAACCAAAAAATGAGTTAAGAATATTAGGGAAGGTTAGAAAAAATATTAACCAAAAAAAAAAAAACATTATGTTAGTAACCCATTATTTGTTTTTAGATAGCATTATTATTAAAAGAATAAATGCTCCCAGTAGAAGTCACACAATTGACGGCGATAGTATTCCTATAATAAATAATAAATATTTCAAATATTACAAGAATTACTTCAAAAACAAAATCATTAAAGAAAAAATAGAAGAAGTTTATTTTATTAAGATGGAGAAAAATATTTCAACTGAGAGATTCACAAATTATATAGAAGAAGAATGCTATTCAAGATCTGAAGATAATATATTTATTATCTTCACTATAGACATAAAATGCTTAGATTAGTTTATTTCTTCGATAATTTTTCACAGCGGAATTGTAAATATTGTTAGTTTTTTATATTTTTCTTATTTTTGATCAATTTTAGAGCATCAAAGTTTAGATTATTTATTTGATAGTAAGCATATACAGAAATATTAAGAATTAAAAAAAGTACAATAATTTTTATATCAAGAACTAAGTTTTTAAAAATTAATATTATTAAAACCACTGCAAAAAATGATCTTACAAAAATTTCTTTTTTGAACACACAAATAATTTTTAATGAGTGACTTAATAAAAATGTTAAATTAACCTTAGAAGCGCCATAGTATCTTTCTTTTTTTTCAATACTAACACGTTCTATTTTCTTACAGTTTTTTAAAATTCCAGCAGAATATGCAAACCATAGATTGTTATTTAAAAAAATTTTTTTTAAGTTTGTACTATAAAATGCACTAAAGTTTCCAAAATTAATATATTTACCGGTAAGAAAAAATGTTCCTATCAATCTCAAGTAGTTTAAGAATCTTAAAAATATGTTTTCCATTCTTTTAGATCTATCAGCTACAACTATAAACTTCTTTTTTTTGAGAGCTAAATTAATTAATTTTTTTAATTTAAAAGGATTGTCCTCTCCATCTGAATCTAAAATAGCAATAATTGATTTATAATTTATTTTTTGAATATATTTTAAGCCAATAAAAATCGCTTTTTGACTACCAATATTTTTTTTCAAATTTAACATTTTTATATTTTTTATATTTTTAAGATTTTTCGTTTTTAAATTAATTTTTTCAGTAGAACAATCGTTAACGACTATAACTTTAAATTCCCCCTTTACTCCTTGAACAGCTTTGTTTAAGTGAAACAAGAGTTTATTTAGTGACACCCAATCGTTAAAGCTTGGGATAAGAATAAAAAAATTATTCATAATTTTAATTTTTTTTTTATTCATTGTTTATTCCTGTAAATATTTACTTGTAGAGATTGCAGGGTTATGAATGGTTCGATTATTTATTTTTGGTTTTTTCTAATTCTGATTTTATTTTTAATATAAAGTTGTTAAGAAGTTCTGCGTCATCAGAACTAATTAATGATTTTTTTTCAGCTCCATTTTTCAGCTCCTCTCTAATCTTATTTTTAATATGTTCAACTTTTTCTTTAGAAATGAGGTTGCTATATTCTCTTTTTATTTGTTTTGTTATTACTCCATAAGAAAAGTGAATTGCGAGAATAAACAATACAAAAACTAAAATTGATTTATAAAAAAAAATTTTCATTTTATATTTTTAAAGATTTCATAAATTTTTACACCATTTGTATTTAACTCATAAATCTTAACAAAATTATTAGGTATATTATACTTTTTATTTAAATTTGAATTAACTTCAGAAATATTATTTTTATATATAAAATCCGCTTTTTCATATTCTTGGCCTACTACTAAAAAATTCTTTCTTAAATCAGAATCAATCCCTTCAAGACTTCTATGAAGAGGCGTGTGCGATGCTACTGCTATTGTCATTTTTTCCCCTTTATTCTCTGCGCTTAATTTTAAAAAAAAATGTTTTCCAGATAATCCATAATAATCTCCCTCAAAGGCATTTTTTTTATTATCATTGATTACCTCACTAAAATAGTAACTTTGATGTGGATGATAAATCACAAGACATATGACGTTATGGAAGATAGACGCGATAACAAAGAATACTATTATTTTTTTCTCTAAATATTTTTTTCTATATAGATTTATTAAATTATTAATCTGATAAATAGCAAAATATATTATAAAAATATTTAAAAAATATACTAATCTCCATCCATTATACAAAGGTGAATTAAAAACTAGCAAACTTAAAATAAATGAAGTTAATATAAAAAAAACTATAAAATCTTTTTGTTCATTTTGCCCTCTCCAAAAATCATTAAATATTTGTTTTTCTTTTATATTAATAAATCGCTTTAAAAATTTTATAAAATAGAAAACATATCCTAGTAAAAAAAGTGAAAATGTTATGATTGGTGTAGATATAAAGATCCAAGTTAACAAATAAGCATCTGGTACTATTCGGTTTCCAATATATTCATTATTAAAAAGTATCTTAATATCAGGGCTAATTAAATTTTTCTTTATAGAAAATATATCTAAGAAATTAGCCACAGGGCTTGACCACAAATAAGGAGAAAAAAATAATATTAAACACACGAAGGTAAGTAAGTAAAAAAAATAGAATTTTAAATAGTTATAAATATTTTTATCATTAAGACTTTTAACTATTAGTATTAAAAAAAAAGTTATAGGTAAAAAAATTCCAAAAATTCTCGTATTAAATGAAATTGCACTAAATATTGAGAAATAAAATATATTTTTAAAATTTAAATTATCTGATAATTTTAAAAGAAAATATAAAGCAATATTAAAAAAAGACAAAAACAAAACATCTTTGTATAAAAAACTATCTCCGAATATTCTCGGTGTAGTAATAAATAGAATAGTTCCTGAAAAAGATAAAAAAAAGTTTTTAAATCTTTCAAATAGTAATTGATAGAAAAAAAAAGAACTTAATAAAAATATTAAAAAACTAATAAAGTGTTTTAAGTAGTAAATATTTTCAATTTTTTCTATATTAAATATAATTTCTATTAAAGCTAATGGAACATCGAAAATTACACCATATTTTTTTAATTGCACAATTGATGTAAGCGTATAATCACTAACCTCTTTCATTTTGATTTCAGTTATTAAATTTAATTTTTCAAAGTTAAAAATTTGAGAAATATAATTTAACCAGTATAGTCCATTCATTCTGTGAAATTTCTCTTCTATGTGTATCCCAACGTCTCTAAACGTTAATAGAACTAACGTGATTATAATAAAATAAGTTAAAATTAAAAAAAAATATTGAGAGTTTTTTGTTTTATTTGTCATTTATCTATTATTTTAACATTGTTTAATTTATTTAAAACTTTTATCTGATATAAGATAAAAAATTAAAAAATGAACATTCACGAATTTCAAGCTAAACAACTACTAAAACAATTCGGAGCACCTGTATCGAATGGTGTAGTAATTTTTTCACCAAATGAAATAGATGAGAAAATCAAGCAACTAAAATCTAAAGAGTTTGTTGTGAAGGCCCAAATCCATGCTGGAGGTCGTGGCAAAGGTGGAGGGGTAAAACTAGTAAAAAATATAGAAGAAGTAAAAGTCCAAGCAAAAAAAATGTTTGGAATGAATCTAATTACCCATCAAACAGGCCCTGAAGGCAAGGTAGTAAAAAGAATTTACATCGAAGAAGCCTCAGATATAAAAAAAGAACTTTACCTATCTTGTTTAGTAGATAGAGCGAGTTCAAAAATTGCCTTTATAAGTAGTACAGAAGGTGGAATGGATGTTGAAAAAGTAGCCTCAGAGACACCAGAAAAAATTTTTACAACTAAAATTGATTTAAAAGAAAATATTGACATTGCGTCAATTGGTAGAATCTTGAAGCCTTTTGGGTTTAACGAAGAGCAAAAAAAATCAGGATCAAAATTAATTCAGTCCTTATATAAAATTTTAATAGAAAAGGATGCAAGCCTAATAGAAATAAATCCATTGATCATTACAAAAGATGAACAGTTAATTTGTTTAGATGCAAAAATGAGTTTTGATGACAATGCTATATTTAGAAGACCGGAAATTTTAAAACTTAGAGACTTAAATGAAGAAGAGCCTGCGGAGATAGAAGCAAGCAAACATGACTTGGCTTACATTAAGCTAAACGGTTCAATTGGATGCATGGTTAACGGGGCTGGCCTTGCTATGGCTACTATGGATATAATTAAATTATATGGCAAAGAGCCTGCAAATTTTTTAGATGTTGGAGGTGGAGCTTCTAAGGAAAAAGTTTCAGCTGCATTTAAACTAATCTTATCTGACAAAAATGTTAAAGGTATTTTGATTAATATTTTTGGTGGCATTATGAGATGTGATGTAATTGCTCAAGGTGTACTAGAAGCCGCTAAAGAAACTAATTTAGAAGTACCGCTAGTAGTAAGACTAGCGGGGACTAAATTTCAAGAAGGTAAAGACATATTAGACAAATCAGATTTAAAGATATTGTCTGCTTCAGATTTAAATGATGCAGCAAAAAAAATTGTTGAGGCAATAAAATAAATGTCGGTTTTAGTTGATAAAAATACAAAAGTTATTTGCCAAGGTTTTACAGGTACACATGGAACTTTTCATTCAGAGCAAGCATTAAAGTATGGAACACAATTAGTAGGTGGTGTAACTCCTAAAAAAGGAGGTCAAAAGCATTTAGGTCTACCAGTTTTCAATTCTGTTGAAGAAGCTAAAAACACAACAAATGCAAACGCAACAATGATTTATGTTCCTCCAAAATTTGCAGCTGCTGCTATTATTGAAGCAATAGACGCAAAGATAGAGTTAGTAGTTTGCATAACTGAAGGAATACCAATAATTGACATGATTAAGGTAAAACAGAATTTAATTGGGAGTCAGAGTCGTTTAATTGGACCGAACTGTCCAGGAATTATTACTCCAGATGAGTGTAAAATTGGAATTATGCCAGGAAGCATTCACAAGAAGGGTTCTGTTGGAATAGTCTCAAGATCAGGTACTTTAACATACGAGGCAGTAGCTCAAACAACAGCAAGTGGAATGGGACAATCAACATGTATTGGTATTGGTGGGGATCCTATAAACGGAACTAACTTCATTGATTGTTTGGAATTATTTCTCCAAGATGATGAAACAAAATCCATCGTTATGATTGGAGAGATCGGCGGGTCTGCAGAGGAAGAAGCCTCAGAATTTATTAAAAAATCGAAAATTAAGAAGCCTATGGTTGGCTTTATTGCAGGATTAACAGCACCTCAGGGAAGAACTATGGGTCACGCAGGAGCAATTGTGTCCGGAGGAAAAGGGGGAGCCGAAGACAAGATAGAATCTATGCAATCAGCAGGTATAACTATCTCAAAATCTCCAGCCGACATTGGCCAAACATTGCTCGAAAAACTAAATAGTTAATTAAAAATATTATATGTTATTATGAGATATTAAATGTCATCGTCTCAAGATAACAACATATTTAAAAAAACTTCATTTCTAGCTGGAAATAATTCCGCTTTCATAGAAGAGTACTATTCTGAATATTTAAAAGATCCTAGTAAACTGCCCCAAGGTTGGAAAGAGTTTTTTGATGGCCTCAAAGAAAATAGGGAAATCATTTCTAAAACTTTGGAAGGACCTAGCTGGGCCCCTAACAAAAAAATTAAAAAAAATAATTTAGATTCAGATGATTTATTTAAGGAATACTCCTTAGAAGATAATAGATTTGAAGATATTCCTTTAATAGAAGAATCAGCAAAAAATTCTATAAGAGCAATCATGTTAGTTAGAGCTTTTCGAATTAGAGGACATCTAATCGCCAACCTTGATCCTTTAGGTCTGATGGTGAGAGAAGAACATCCAGAACTAAAACTTGAAACATATGGATTCACTAAAAGTGATCTTGGCAAAAAAATATTTTTAGATGGTGTTTTAGGATTGCAAGAAGCAAAGCTTTCAGAAATTATGAATATCCTAAAAAAAACCTATTGTGGAAATATAGGTTATGAATTTATGCACATGGGAGATCCAGACGAAAAAAATTGGATTAGAGACAGAATAGAAGGTCCAGAAAAAGAAATTATTTTTACAGAAAATGGAAAAAAAGCAATCTTAAATAAAATTATTGAAGCAGAAGGTTTTGAAAAATATTTACATGTTAAGTTTGTAGGAACGAAGCGATTTGGAATTGACGGTGGAGAATCCTTAGTACCTGCATTGGAACAAATAATAAAAAGAGGAGGTAATTTAGGAGTAAAAGAAATCAAGATCGGGATGTCACATAGAGGTAGATTAAACATCTTATCTAATGTCATGGGTAAACCATTTAAAGCAATCTTTAATGAATTTTTTGGTAGTGCCGTTGAAGCTAAAAGAGATTTTGAGGGAGATGTAAAATATCATTTAGGTGCGTCGTCAAATCGGGAGTTTGATGGTAATGTTGTTCATATTAGTTTAACGGATAATCCCTCACACTTAGAAGCTGTTAATCCTGTGGTGTTAGGCCAGGTAAGAGCAAAACAATTTTTTCATAAAGATCCAGAAAGAAAAAAAGTTATACCAGTATTAATACACGGTGATGCAGCTTTTGCAGGTCAAGGAATAGTAGCAGAATGTTTTGCAATGTCAGGATTGCCAGGGCACAATATAGGCGGCACAATACATATCATTGTTAATAATCAGATAGGTTTTACAACATCTCCACAATTTGCAAGATCTTCACCGTATCCAAGTGAGGTAGCAAAAATTGCTCAAGCCCCTATTTTACACGTTAACGGAGACGATCCCGAAGCGGTTGTGCACTGTGCTAAAATTGCAACTGAATTTAGACAGCAATTTAACAGAGATATTGTAATTGATATGTTTTGCTACAGAAGATTTGGACACAATGAAGGTGATGAGCCTTCTTTTACTCAACCTTTAATGTATAAAAAAATAAAATCTCACCCTACATCTTTAAAGATCTATTCTGAAAAATTAGTAAATGAAAAACTTTTTTCTCAAGAAAAAGTAGACCAACAAATAAATGATTTTAAGTCACACTTAGAAAAAGAATTTATTGAATCAAAAAATTACAAACCAGAACTGAAGTGGTTTGACGGTGTTTGGTCTAGATTTACTCCTACACCCGGTAAAGATAGAAGAGGTGCTAGCGGTGTTGATAAAGAGAAAATTAATTTAATAGGAAAAAAAATTACAACTATTCCAAATAATTTTAACATACATAAAACGTTAAAAAAAATATTTGATAACAAACAAAAAATGTTTAATAATAATCTTCCTATTGATTGGTCAACAGCCGAAGCTTTGGCATTTGGAACACTTTTAACGGAAGGTTTCTCTGTTAGATTATCAGGTCAAGATTCTGGCAGGGGAACTTTTAGTCAAAGACACTCTGTGCTTAGAAATCAAGATAGCCACGAAAGGTATGTTCCATTAAATAATATTTCAAAAAATCAAAAAAAATTTGAAGTAATAGACACACTTTTGTCAGAACTGGCTGTACTAGGGTTTGAATTTGGTTACTCTATATCAGAACCTGAGACATTAGTATTGTGGGAAGCTCAATTTGGTGATTTTGCTAATGGTGCCCAAATAATCATTGATCAATTTATAACTTCTGGTGAATCAAAATGGGGAAGGGCTAGTGGATTAGTAATGTTATTACCGCATGGTTACGAAGGTCAAGGACCAGAACACTCTTCAGCGAGATTAGAACGATTCTTACAAATGTGTGCGCTAGATAATATTCAAGTAGTAAATTGCACAACACCAGCTAATTATTTTCACGCTTTAAGAAGGCAAATGCACAGAGAATTTAGAAAGCCATTGATAATTATGACTCCAAAATCTCTGCTAAGACACAAACAATGTGTTTCAACTATAGATGATTTCACTAAAGACACTTCTTTTCACAGAGTTCTACCAGATCGAGCTTATACAAGTGAGTACGATTTAATCGAACTTAAAAATGATAGGCAAATTAAGAAAGTAGTTATTTGTTCAGGTAAAATTTACTTTGATCTAGTTGATGCTAGAGAAAAAACAAAAAATGATAAAGTTGTTTTTATTCGATTGGAACAAATCTATCCATTTCCAGTGAAAAGATTAGGCAAAGAATTGAAAAGGTATGCAAAAAATGCAGATATTTATTGGTGTCAAGAAGAGCCAAAAAATATGGGCGCATGGAACACAGTTAATCATTACATAAACAGAACCTTAGAAATTATTAATTTTAGCAATAAAAACGTTGAATATATTGGAAGAAGACCATCAGCAACCACTGCGACTGGAAATCTTAATAAACACCTTGCACAACAAAAAGAAATATTAGAAAAGGTAGTTGGAAAAATTAACTAATGTCTGATCGTATACTAGTCCCTGTACTTGGAGAATCTGTAACAGAAGCCACAGTAGCCAAGTGGTTGAAAAATGAAGGTGATAAAGTTAACGCAGATGAAGCAATAGTCGAATTAGAGACGGATAAAGTTAATATTGAAGTACCTGCACCCTCTAGCGGAACAATAGAAAAAATTTCTGTTAAAGAAGGACAAACTGTAGATGTTGGAGCTTTGTTAGGAACCATTATACAATCAAAAAGTACTGAGATAAGTACAGGCGCGGAAGAAAAA
>Ga0308016_10000344_pt1 | contig 24015 bp, 20 predicted proteins | sample Neamet233_FD_203129 | JGI IMG/M metagenome (GOLD analysis project Ga0308016, IMG submission 203129) | Marine microbial communities from water near the shore, Antarctic Ocean - #233 | ecosystem: Environmental > Aquatic > Marine > Unclassified | place: Southern Ocean | collected 2014-07-28
TTGAGACTTTAAAATTAGCTTGGAGGAACCTCGTGGCGCACAAAGATGAACACGATGGCACTCGTAGAGATTTTATTTACTACGCAACTGCGGGTGCGGGAGCAGTCGTGGCTGGTTCAGCAGTATGGCCGCTAGTCAACCAAATGAACCCCTCAGCAGATGTTCGGGCCCTAGCGTCAATTCGTGTAGATGTGGCGGATGTTGAGCCTGGCACTCAAATCACAGTTCTTTGGCAAGGCAAGCCAGTTTTTATTCGTCGCCGTACCGAAAGCGAGATACAAACAGCTCGTGCTGTTAAAATAGATGAATTAATCGATGGAAATGATCGTAACAATAACAAACCAGATATGCCCGCTACAGACGAAAATCGGTCGCTTGACGAAAGCGGTGAGTGGTTGGTGATGCTTGGCGTATGCACGCATTTAGGCTGTGTACCACTAGGCGATGGAGCTGGTGATTTTGGGGGCTGGTTCTGTCCTTGCCATGGATCACATTATGATACTGCAGGCCGAATAAGAAAAGGTCCTGCACCACAAAATCTATTGGTGCCATTCGCCAAATTCGACGGAGAGACTGAGCTAGTTATTGGTAAGGAGACTGGATAATGGGTGGAATTCCACACGATCATTATGAGCCAAAATCAAAAATAGAAAAGGCCATTGATTCACGCCTGCCTATAGTAGGTTTGCTATACGATACAATTATGGTTCCAACTCCAAAAAATCTAAACTGGATGTGGATTTGGGGTATAGTGCTGACGTTCTGTCTAACTCTCCAAATAATTACCGGTATAGTTTTAGTGATGCATTACACGCCACACGTAGATATGGCTTTTGCTTCAATTGAGCATATAATGCGTGATGTAAATGGTGGCCACATGATCCGTTACTTTCACATGAATGGTGCATCTCTATTTTTTATTGCTGTTTATGCCCACATGTTTCGTGGACTTTACTACGGCAGTTATAAAGCTCCACGAGAAATTACTTGGATCATTGGGATGTTGATTTATCTTCTAATGATGGCGACCGGATTCCTAGGCTACGTGTTACCGTGGGGCCAAATGTCTTTTCATGGTACAGCAGTAATCACTGGTCTGTTTGGCGCGATCCCATTTGTAGGTGAAACACTTCAGTCATGGCTTTTGGGCGCAACTGCCGTTGGCCAACCAGCCTTAAATCGTTTTTTTAGCCTTCACTATCTCTTCCCATTTCTGATCGCAGGCTTAGTCATAGTGCACATTTGGGCGTTTCATACTACGGGAAATAATAACCCCACTGGCGTGGAAGTACGTCGAGGATCAAAAGCCGAGGCAGCAAAAGACACCCTGCCCTTCTGGCCATATTTTGTGGTTAAAGACCTTTTTGCTCTAGCTCTAATATTGACTGTTTTTATGGCTATCGTAGGCTTTATGCCAAATTACCTAGGCCACCCAGATAACTATATCGAAGCAAACCCGTTAGCGACACCAGCGCATATCGTTCCAGAATGGTATTACCTACCCTTTTACGCAATCTTACGCGCATTTACCTCAGAAGTCTGGGTTGTCCAGTTTGCCAGCTTTATTACTGGTGGTATTGTTGATGCAAAGTTCTTTGGAGTTTTAGCAATGTTTGGGGCGATCGCTGTTATGGCTCTGGCACCATGGCTTGATACGTCATCAGTACGGTCTGGTCGGTATCGGCCGATGTTCAAGTGGTGGTTTGGCATCCTAGTAGCAGATTTCATATTTCTAATGTGGCTGGGTGCTCGGCCAGCACAAGAGCCTTATGCTTCATTCTCTTTAATCGGCGCAACCTATTGGTTTGCATACTTTCTGGTTATTTTGCCTTTGCTGGGTGTAATTGAAAAACCATCGACGCCACCTGCAACGATCGAAGACGATTTCAACGCTCACCACGTTAAACCAGAGGCGGCAGGCATTGCCGCCCCAGCAGAGTGAAAAGGGGTTAAATTTTGCTCAAGAATTTTGCTTTAGGTATCATCCTGACTTTGGTAGCTGGTTCTGGTGGAGTTCACGCTGCCGGCAGTGAAGGTCATGTCCATGATCACAACTTTTCATTTGAGGGCCCTTTTGGCTCCTATGATCAAGAACAATTGCGGCGTGGGCTTAAAGTGTATACGGAAGTATGCTCATCCTGCCACGGTATGAAATTTGTACCTATTCGAACCCTTGGTGATGAAGGGGGGCCTCACCTTAGCAAAGCTGAGGTAAGAGGATATGCAACACAATTTGTACAAGTTTGGGATCAATCATTAAACTATGGTGAAGGCGATTATCGCGATGCACTTCCAGCGGATCACTTTCCAAAAGGTGGCAATTTAAACGCTCCAGATCTATCACTTATGGCTAAAGCCAGAGCTGGATTTCATGGCCCAATGAGTACGGGAATAAATCAGCTGCTTAAGGGAATGGGAGGCCCAGAATATATCCTATCATTACTGACTGGCTACACTGGTAAAGAGAAAACTGCGTCAGGCTCAACTTTATATGAAAATACAGCCTATCCTGGCGGCTGGATTTCAATGGCGCCACCACTAGAAGATGAAATTGTGGAATTTGCAGATGGCCATAAAAATGATCTAGAGCATCTGTCAGAAGATATATCAGCATTCCTAATGTGGACCGCAGAACCAAAACTAAACGACCGAAAACGTGCTGGCACAGTTGGTGTTTTAATTTTGGGATTGCTCACTATATTATTGTTTTTGGCAAATAAAGCGCTCTGGAAGCCAATCAAGAATAGGGAAATATAATTACTTACTACCACTTTCTGGAACCCTGATCAGAGCAAAAACATGAGGCGACCTATCGGCGGGTGCCGATATACTTCTGTAATGCTGGCGGTGGGTTGGAAAACAAGCTTTTTATTTCTTGGGGCTTATGGGCGTGACCGTCAGCTACTAAGATAGCTTCATCGGCAAACTCGATTGCATCATTAGTATCATGGGTAACCATAAGAGCAGTAGCACCAGTCAATTTTAGTATTTTATCTAAAACCTCTAACATTTCATCCTTTAGTGCTGGGCCTAAGGCTGAAAAAGGTTCATCCAACAAAATTAATGGACGCCTGCGTAATAGAATTCGAGCCAAGGCAACCCGGCCTCGCTGTCCACCTGAAAGGTCTCTTGGGTATGCCTCAGCTTTTTCACTTAAACCCACTTGATCGAGCGCTTTACTAACAAGTAAAATCTGCTCTTCAGAGAGCCGCATACTTGGATTTAAGCCAAGAGCTACATTGTCGGCAGCACTTAGATGTGGGAACAAATTATGTTCTTGAAAAAGAATGCTCAATGGCCGCTGTCCCGGATGGTGAGACATGGGTTTGCCGTCCCAGAGGACCTCACCTGCCGTTGGCTGCAAAAATCCAGAAATGCCAAGAAGTAGTGTCGACTTTCCTTCACCAGACGGTCCAATAATTGCAACTCGTGCTCCTTTAGAAACACTTAAATCAGCAGTTAACGAAAATTTTCCCTGTGTAAAACACACGTTTTTAAGATACAGAATGTCTTCGCCCTCCTTGGTCAAAAATCCAAAATAGAAAGAGACTCTGCGCAACTAGGACTACTGCCACAGCTGCAGCCTGATCCATTCGATATGCTCCCATTAATCGATAAAGCATAAGAGGCAAAGTTTGTAATTCAGGATCTGAAAATAACGCAATAACTCCAAAGTCTCCCATTGAGAGGGCAGCCACCAAACCCACCGAAAAACCAATTGGTCGGCGCAATCGTGGAAAAACAATGCGCATCAACCAAACACCCCGCCCCATGTTTAGGCTCAAGCGCAAATGAAGATAATCATTATAAATTTCACGCACCGCCGGCATCAGAACGCGCAACACAAAAGGCATAGCCATCATTGCATTCACGAAGGCTGTTACTGGTATAGCTAGGCTTGCCGGGTGGACGAATGGAAAAATCATTAGAAATAACCCCGTACCCACGACTAGTGGGCTAGTAGAAAGACCTAAAATACTAATACCTTCAGCTATTTTTTGAGTATTAAGCCTGCTGTGAGCAAGAGATAAAGATAGGACTAGAGCAAGACAAATACAAACTGCTGTCGAAATCAATGCTATTAAAAGAGAAGTTATGCTTGCCGCTAGAACCTGCCCCGGCAGAGTCAAAATATTTCCTAAGCCACGAAAAAGAATTGCAGCGAGCGGTAATATCAAAAAAGCTGCAGCACCAGAAATCCAAATTAGGTCTAATTTACGATGTTTCCAAGCGTCAAATTGCTGTACCAAACGATCAAGCCCAATACCCCCCAATTTAGGCAATGGCACAAGACACGCTAGAAAGGCCACAGTTACGCAAATACCAAACTGGACAGTAGCTAAGCTAGCGGCCTTTCCCAAATCAAACTCAAACCGAAACGCTTGATATATCGCAAGTTCAATAGTTGTACCTCTAGGTCCTCCACCTACCGCTAGAGCTACAGTAAAGCTGGTCAAACATAACAGAAAAATCAAAACGAACGCACCTGGAATGGCACCCCTAAGCATTGGCCATTCAATCAGGAGGAATTTAGCCCATGAATTAGAACCAAGGCTATCGGCTACGCGGAACTTCTCTCCAGGTACCGCGCTCCAACCCTGTAGGAGCAAACGTGTCGCTAAAGGCAAATTAAAAAATACATGCGCTAAGATAACACCAAACGCGCCATATATAGAAAGCCTGCCCAATCCAAAAAATAAAAGTAACTCACTGATCCAACCGGAGCGACCAAAAACAGCTAATAAGCCTAAAACACCAACCAGTACTGGGAGAATAAAAGGGGCCCCCAAAAGGATAATTAGAGCTCTGCGTCCAAAAAAGTTTTGGCGCCAGAGCGCTCGAGAAACTGGGATGGCTAAACAAACACTCAAAATTGCAGAAACAAGTGCTTGCCAAATTGTAAACCAAATAGCAGAGAAATCAGCTAGCACCAATGTGCCAAACCCATCACCTTTAGAGGCAACAGCGGCGGCCGTTCCAAAAGAAAATATTAGTAGGGCAAAAATTACTGCCCCACCAAGTGTCAATCGTAAAGTTATTGCGATAACGCTGTCTGCCACTCCAATAGTGCATCCTTACGCAAAGCGGCAGCGTCAGAGGGACTAAATATCAGAGATTTTTTTGTAGAAAGTGCTTTTGGAAAACCCTCAGGTAATCCAGTCATCGGGGTCACTGCTGGGAACATCCAATTTGTGGTTGGAATTATTTCCTGAAACACATTAGATACCATAAATTTTAAAAATTGGTCGGCCAGCATTGGCTGATCTGTTGAACTTAGTTTTCCAGCAACTTCAACTTGCATGTAGTGACCTTCATCAAAAACTGCGAATGTTTTGGAATTATCCTGCTCAGCAATAATATGGTATGCAGGGGATGTTGTGTAAGATAAAACCATATCTGCTTCACCCTCTAAAAACATGCCATAAGCTTCAGACCAACCTGCTGTTACAGTTACGATATTATCATCTAAATCATTCCATATTTCTTGAGCATCCGCTCCATAAGCAGCTTTCACCCACATCAATAAGCCCAAGCCAGGCGTTGACGAACGAGGGTCTTGAATCACTATTTTCAAATCACTAGCGGCAAGTTCCCTAAAGTTTGTTACTGTCTCTGCGCCAACATTTTGTACAAAAGCAAAGTATCCCCAGTCAAAAGGAGTAAAAAATTTGTCGTCCCATCCACCAGGAACAGCATAATCGGCCACAATCGAGACTGGTTCAAAGAGCCCAGTATCCATAGCGGCAGCCATTAAGTTTGTATCGATTCCAAGTACAATATCAGCCTCAGACCTAGAACCCTCAAGCTTTACCCGCGACAGTAGCGCGGCTCCGTCACCCGCGCCAACCATCTGAAGGTCACAAGAACATTGGGCTTCAAAAGCAGCTTCAACAGCGGGACCTGGGCCCCAATCAGAGACAAAGCTGTCATAGGTGTATACTGTCAGCACAGGTGTATCAGCCACTGCTACGCTTCCCAAAAGAAGTCCCGCAATTAGTGAAAGGTTTCTCATATAAATCTCCATGTTGCCGAACGGGGTCAAAGATTGGAGAATCCAAACCTTCCCTCCGCCGGTTCTAGCCGGTTCAGGTTCTACGGGTACGCTAATGCATCTCAGCCAGTCTTGGCTCCCCGAGGTTTCTTTCGCCTATGCCCTTCTAAGAAGGAAAGCAATCCCCATGGTTTTTATTTTAAGTGAGGGAAGTTACCAGTACTAAAAAAAATTTATGAACGTTTTTGACACGGGTTATATTAGGAATATTTGTTGTTTTTCTTCTAAAATTCAAAAGTATTTCTGAAGACAAAAGTCTAGCTCTTGCTCCAATGCCCCAGCAACGATATTCCTAACTACAAAGGAGCCATTAGATGAGCTTAAATACGTTTGGACGTTTATTTCGTGTTACCACGTGGGGTGAGAGCCACGGAACTGCTTTAGGTGCCACTATTGATGGATGTCCTCCAGGCATTGAAATAACGGCAGCAAAGCTCCAACATTGGTTGGATAAACGCAAACCAGGGCAGAATAAATACACCACTCAGCGGCGGGAATTAGATGAAGTGGAAATTTTATCTGGTATTTTTGAAGGAAAAACTACAGGCACACCAGTTCAGCTAATGATAAAAAATACCGATCAGCGTTCAAAAGATTATGGTGACATTGTTGATAAATTTCGCCCTGGTCACGCAGACATCACATATTGGCAGAAGTATGGGATCCGTGATTATCGGGGGGGGGGCCGAAGCTCAGCTCGCGAAACCGCCGCAAGAGTTGCTGCTGGTGGTTTGGCACGTGAAGTTATTCGGGTCCTGGCCCCATCTGTCCAAATAACGGGGTTTATGTGTCAAATGGGTCCTAACAAAATTAATCGCGAAGATATGAATTTTGATGAGATCAATAAGAACCCATTTTGGACACCAGATGCTCGTGCAGCAGAAGATTGGTCAGAGTATTTGGACAATTTGAGAAAGTCAGGGAGCTCAGTTGGGGCAGTGATCGAGATAATTGCTAAGGGCGTTCCAGCGGGAATCGGAGCGCCAATTTACGGAAAGCTTGATACTGATTTAGCAGCAGCAATGATGAGCATTAATGCAGTTAAGGGCGTTGAAATTGGGGATGGGATGGCAGTCGCCGAGCTCACAGGCGAGGCGAATGCCGATGAAATTTCAATGAGTGCCAATGGGCCTGAATATAGCTCTAATCACGCAGGTGGCATCTTGGGTGGTATCAGTACAGGTCAAGATTTAGTTGTAAGGTTTGCAGTCAAGCCAACCTCATCCATTCTTACTACCCGCAAGACGATTACCAAGACGGGTAAAAATTCTGAAATTATTACTAAAGGACGGCATGATCCTTGTGTTGGAATTAGAGCGGTCCCAGTTGGTGAGGCTATGATGGCGTGTGTAATACTTGACCACTTGCTGTTGCATCGCGGTCAAGTGGGTAAAAATCAGGGTAAAATTGGCTAATAGGCAAGAACCTACGGGCGTGGAATTACTAAAAACTTGATATCAAGATGCCCTGCAATTTCAAACTTTAGTGTAACCTCTATTTTATCGCCAACACGCCAATGCTCAGCAAGACCCATGAACATGACATGATAGCTTCCTGGTTTAAATTCAAGTTCACCTTCAGCCGGAACTTTTACTGCCATCCGATGTTGCATGGTAGTTAGACCATCTTTAACCACAGACTCATGGACCATGACACGTGGAAAATCCCCTGTGATACCAATTAAGATGTCCTCAGGACCTTCATTAATTAAGCTGAAATACCCAGCCCCACTTTTCCCATTGGTTGGATAAGCAAAAGCATTCTCTACCGTGAAATTATCAAGTCTATAGCTCTCCGCCGAAACAGAGCGACATATAATTAGAAATGCCATTAAAAAATATTTAATCATAACCGCCATTTCAATTTTAATTGCTAGTTTTATTTAAACATTATTAACAGAAAGCCAAGGGTTTAGAATGTTGCCACTGCATGCTATTGGATTTTATGACTAAAGTTCCAACTCAAGCGGATATTCTAGAATGGATTCGCGCCCACCCAGAAAAGTCCTCTAAACGGGACATCTCTAAGGCCTTTGGTATAAAAGGGGCCGCACGTATTGATCTAAAAAAAATACTGCGGGAATTAGCAGATGGAGGCCATATTTCAAGACGGCGGCAGAAATTTAGTGACCCAGATACGCTACCTCCAGTTTCAGCCTTACAAATATTGGGACCAGATGACCAAGGCGATATGTTTGCTATTCCGCTAGAATGGGGAGGTACTGGGACTTTGCCAAAAGTCTTAATGCAGTTTCGCTCTAGTGAACCCGCATTGGGTCAGGGGGACCAAATTTTGGCCCGTTTGACCCCTGTAGAGAATGAGGAGGGTTATAAATACACTGGTCAATTAATCCGCGCAATTGGTGCTGACCCCAAAAGAGTACTTGGTATTTTTCGTACTGATGCTGCAGGTGGACGCATTGTAGCCATCGATAAAGGTGCAGGCAAAGAGTGGATTGTTGCTCCTGACTCAATAAACAAAGCGAAAGATGGCGAGTTAGTGGAAGCCGAACAGTCAGGCCCAAAAGGTCGACTCGGTCTTCCCCGCGCCCGAGTTATCGCGCGCTTGGGAGACCCATCAGCACCGAGAGCTGTTTCTCTTATTGCTATTCACCAACACGGTATTCCAGATTCTTTTCCAGAAAAGGTGATGGAGCAGGCAGATGCAGCTAAAGAAATAAGTGACAAGATTAGAACTGACTTAACTAACCTACCACTAATTACAATTGATCCCGCTGATGCACGAGATCACGATGATGCATGCTGCGCATTAAGGGACGATGATCCCACAAACCCTAATGGATTTTTACTATGGGTCGCGATTGCTGATGTTGCCCATTATGTCGTTCCTGGGTCAGCCTTAGATTCTGAAGCGCGACATCGAGGTAATTCAACCTATTTCCCTGATCGTGTTGTGCCAATGTTGCCTGATCGTTTATCAGGCGATTTATGTTCCCTGCATGAAGGGGTCACTCGACCCTGTATTGCAGTTGAGATGAAACTGTCCACCAACGGCGAAAAAATTTCGCATCGGTTTGTTCGAGGGATGATGCGTTCACCTGCATCTTTATCTTATGAGGAGGCGCAAGCTGCCATAGAAGGTAATCCATCAGAGCGGGCTGCACCCCTGGTAGAAAGTGTTCTGAAGCCCCTATTTGCAGCCTATGATTCTTTAAAAATCGCACGTAATATCCGCCAGCCACTTGAGTTGGATTTGCCCGAGCGTAAAATAAAATTATCAGATGCTGGAAAAGTTGTATCCATCAATTTCAGTGAACGACTAGATGCCCATCGGTTGATCGAAGAATGTATGGTTTTAGCTAATGTCGCGGCAGCAGAAACCTTAATTGAAAAGCAGCAACCACTTTTGTTTCGGGTTCATGAGGAACCCAGCCCAGAAAAACTTGAGTCACTGCGCGAAACTGCTAAATCAGTTGGATTGGTTATGGCCAAAGGTCAAGTGTTGAAGACCAGGCACCTTAATCAGTTATTAAAATCAGCAGACGGAAAAGATGAAGCAGAATTAATTAATATTTCAACATTACGCTCTATGACACAAGCTTACTATAGCCCACAAAATATGTCGCACTTTGGTTTGGCCCTTCAGAACTATGCACATTTCACATCCCCAATAAGGCGTTATGCAGATCTTTTAGTTCACAGAGGTTTGGTTTCAGCACACGGGTGGGGTAAAGATGGGCTTTCACCACAAGACTATGAAACACTAGATGAAACCGCCAAACTGATTAGCGATACTGAACGACGCTCAATGGTGGCGGAGCGAGACACAACAGATCGTTACCTAGCCAGCTTCATGGCAGAGCGGGTCGGAAACGAATTTTCTGGCCGTATTTCAGGCATAGCTCGCTTTGGTATTTTTGTTAAACTTGATGAAACGGGGGCCGACGGCTTAGTTCCTATACGCTCATTAGGTCGTGAATATTTTGAGCATGATCCTGAAACCCAAACCCTGCGGGGCACCGAAACTGGTACTTTAATTAGTTTAGGACTACGTACTCTTGTACGCCTCTCCGAGGCCACACCAAACACAGGTGGTATTCTCTTGGAGTTATTAGAATTAGAAGATTCAAAGTTGCAAACAAACCAAGGAAAACGCAGAAATAGGTATGTAGGTTATAAAAAAGGTTCCCAAAAGGAGAAATCTAGAAAGGTTATTCGAAAGCGGAAATGACGTTTGAACACTGGAAATCTGATTTTTTAAGACGTGCGGTCATTGGCGGAATTTCGTCTGAATTTGTGGAACAGATTTCTCCATTTTTGAAATTTAATTTAAACTCATCACAAGCCGATATGGCACAGCCTGAGACCCACAAAACTCTCCAACAATATGTAGGAATGGCAGTCAGTGAATTGCGAATTACGCAGGGAAAAGCTGCCTTATTAAAGCAAAAAAAAGTTTTTGATAAAATTGAGTCTAAGTATAAAGTAGATCGTCATATTTTGGTGGCTATTTGGGGGCTAGAGACAAATTACGGCAGCATCTGTGGAGACGTGCCAGTACTCTCAGCACTTTCTACATTAGCGGCTCAGGGTCGGCGGCAACCTTTGTTTGAGGAACAGCTTTTAGCTACCTTTGAGATTATTAATCGAGGTTTCAAATTACCTAATCAAATTCTTGGAAGTTGGGCTGGTGCCATGGGTCATACTCAGTTCATGCCAAAGTCTTATATAGATTTTGCAGTATCAGCTAGTAGTGGCGAACCAGACATCTGGACAGACGATCCAACAGACGCCTTAGCATCAGCAGCTCATTTCTTAATTTGCCATGGCTGGGAACCAACCACCCCATGGGGGCAGGTAGCATATTTATCAAAAGGTGCTGATTTACTTTTTTTGCGCAAACATCAACCACAGCAGATAAGCAATTGGGAGAGCCCTGGCATCCTGTCCACAGAGTCTAAACAGGCTAATTATATTGCTCAGTTGATCTTACCCGGTGGAGCTTCATCATTAGGGTTTCTTGTCTCAGAAAATTTTAAAGCTTTGCTGAGTTACAATAATGCACCAGCGTATGCCATTGCTGTGGGGCACTTGGCAGATAGACTACAAGGAGCTCCTCCTTTAAAGTTTCCACCTGACAGTGACCCCCGTGGATTGAGCCCTTCTGAAATAAAATTTTTACAATCTCAACTAACGAAGTTAGGCTTTGATACAATTGGTGCAGATGGGTTTATTGGACCAAATACGGAAATAGCTATTGAAGCCTTTCAAGTGACTTATGGCTTACCAGTGGATGGGTTTGCCGGCATTTCGTTATTAGAAAAATTACAATAACACTAGGCGCCAGAGCCACTTTGTAGACTTTAAACCAGCTGGTTTAAATTTATAGACTGACACTAAAATCCTGTATTTAGTCCACCAGGACTGTCATAATGAACTTAATAGTCTATTCTTTTCCACCCTAATAATTGGAAATGACGCTTTGCCCATCCCGGGAGTCAACCGGTGCCGAATAAGCGCCACTGGGTGCGCCCTCAAAGTGAGTTGCATAGATACATAATCTTCCACCACTTCTTCACCCTCAGTCATCTGAGGTAAGTGAACCTTTTTTTCCAAAACAACTTCCCCTTCAAGATCTTGTGAAAAGAGTGGCAGGGGTTGATCAGCAGCAATTGCCTTGGCGGCCCAGAGGCCTTCGCGCCGAGTTAAGCTCAGGCTATGAAATGCATCAGCTTCAGCCAAAACCTGTATTATTTTTGAACTCAAACCCGCCTTCTTCCAAACAGACTCCACGCTAGTATAGCCGTTTCCCCGGGCCGATGTGAGCCATGAGATTTCATCTTCTGACATACCTTTAATTTGACGGAAACCTAGACGTATGGCTAATCCGCCAGTTCCGTCTGGTTCCATCACATTATCCCAAAAGCTTGCATTTACGCAGATAGGATATACCTCTACACCGTGTTCCCGCGCATCACGTACAATCTGAGCTGGAGCGTAAAAACCCATTGGTTGAGAGTTAAGTAAAGCACAACTAAATATCCCCGCATGATAGTGCTTTAGCCAGCTAGAGGCATAGACTAACAAGGCAAAACTGGCGGCATGGCTTTCAGGAAATCCATAAGACGCAAAACCCTCTATCTGTGAAAAGCATCGCGCAGAAAAATCTTCGTCATAACCATTTCGGCGCATACCACACATAAACGATGACTTAAATTCACTGACGCTTCCATGCTTTTTAAAAGTAGCTAAAGAACGGCGTAGGCGATCTGCCTGGTCTGGAGTGAACCCAGCCCCAACGATAGCAATTTGCATGGCTTGCTCTTGAAACAGGGGTACTCCCAGGGTTTTTCCAAGTACTGCACCTAGCTCATCAGAAGGAAAGCTAACTGCCTCCTCACCATTACGGCGACGAATATAGGGGTGCACCATGTCACCCTGAATAGGGCCAGGGCGAATAATGGCTACCTCAATCACCAGATCGTAAAAGGTGCGGGGGCGCATGCGAGGCAAAAAATTCATCTGTGCCCTGCTTTCTACCTGAAAAACTCCTAAACTGTCAGCACGACAAAGCATATCATAAACGGCTGGGTCTTCAGGTGGCAGCGTAGCAAGGGTATAGTCTACACTGTGATGCATTTTAATCAAATCAAAGGCCTTACGAATACAGGTCAGCATTCCAAGGGCCAAAACATCAACTTTCAAAATGCCTAAGCTATCAATATCATCCTTATCCCAACAGATCACTGTGCGGCCTTCCATAGTCGCATTTTCAATAGGTACCAATTCATCTAATCGACCATCAGTTATAATAAACCCACCCACATGCTGTGAGAGATGTCGTGGGAAGCCAATTACCTCGTAGATTAGTGACATTGTTTTCTGTAAGTGAGGATCTTTAAAATCCAAGCCAACCTCAGACATTCGGCTAGCATGCAGCCCTTTGCTTGGAAAGGAGCCCCATAGCTGAGATGACAGGGCACTTATTGTATCTTCGGACAATCCCATAGCACGGCCAACTTCCCGGATCGCTCGCTTACCACGATAATGCACCACTGTGGCGCATAGTCCCGCTCGATGGCGCCCATAACGCTCATAGATATGCTGGATCACCTCTTCGCGACGCTCATGTTCAAAATCCACATCAATATCAGGGGGTTCATTGCGGGCCTCAGAAACAAATCTCTCAAAAACCATCGTACCCACCTCTGGGCTTACAGAGGTTATGCCTAGGCAATAGCACACAACCGAATTTGCGGCTGATCCCCGACCTTGGCATAAAATTCCACGAGAGCGTGCGAAGGCTACAATGTCATGAACAGTTAAAAAATAAGGCTCATATTCTAATTTTTTTATTAGTAAAAGCTCATGCTCGATAAGTTGCTTGGCCCTCTCTGGTGCCCCAACTGGATAGCGCCAGGCCAACCCATTGCTAACCAAGCGCCGTAACCGATCTGTAGGGGTTTCATCTTCATTTAATTCTGATGGGTATTCATAGCGAAGTGTGTCCAGGGAAAACTGTAGGCGCTCCAAAACAAGTTCTGTCTGAGCTAGGGCACAAGGGTAAGCCTTAAATAAAGTGGCAGCCTCAGTCGCGGAGCGCAGTCGTTGCTCAGAGTTTACCTGTGCTGATCGTCCTAATGCATCTATCCGTACCCCCAAGCGAATTGCTGTTAACACATCTGTGAGTCGACGGCGTGACCCATGATGCATAACAGGTGCTGCAGAAGCCACTAGCGGCAGTGATAATTCTATAGAAACTTCCATCAACTCCCCAAAATGTATTGTATCTTGGCCGTCGTATTTAGGTGCTAAAAGAAGCATTACATCTTGGGGGAAGCAGTGAGATAGTTTGCAAACTTGTGATAACCATAGCGCTTTAACATTACTATTTTTCAAAGTGTTTGGGGGATGCACTAAAACAATTTGATTACCCCCAAACTCAACTAAATCTTCAAATTTAATATGACACATACCTTTTTTTGCCCGCAACCGCCCACATGAAATTAAGCGACACAATTGCCTCCATCCCTCTCGCCCTTTTGGTAATAGTGTAGCCGTAAACCCGTCACACAGAACAATCTTAGCAGCGGGAATCAGACGCGGCATATTATAAATCTCAGCAGAGGGACTGCGCTTAAACTGGAGTGGGGCTGGTGGGCCAACTAAGCCTATGACGCTATCAAATAATTGCCGCTCTTCTACCAGACGTTTAATTTCACGTGCTCGTGCATGTGCTCTTACAATCCCTGCAACAGAGTTTTCATCAGCAATCGCAACTGCTGATAGGCCAAGGAAAGCTGCACGATCCATATACTCCTCAGGATGAGAGCCACCTTTTAAAAAGGTAAAGTTTGAACAAGCTTGTAGTTCCGCCCAAGAAGAATTTAATTTTAATGGATAAATAACATCAGATTTAGACATAAAAATTTTCTGTATTAGTGATTCTAAAGTACAGCTTGTTCATGTTTTGTTCTAAATTACAATTCTAGTATCGTTAGGTTTGACTTTTCCTCTGCTGCGGTGCGGCGTAAGGTGAAAACATGGAGAAAGCTATGACAGATATCGTAATTCTTAGTGGTGCGCGCACAGCTATTGGTACATTTGGTGGCAGCTTGGCCGGAATATCACCTATTGATCTCGGCGCCTTAGTAGCCAAAGCGGCCTTAGATCGAGCGCAGGTTGACGGCAAACAAATTGGCCATGTAGCGTTTGGGCATGTGATTAATACTGAGCCCCGCGACATGTACCTATCGAGGGTTGCCGCCCTGCAGTCAGGTATTTCAGAGAGCACCCCAGCAATGAATGTAAATCGACTTTGCGGCTCTGGATTACAGGCAATAGTGTCAGTAGCACAGTCACTAATGCTCGGTGATGCGGAGTTTGGCCTGGCCGGAGGTTCTGAAAATATGAGCCGCTCACCGTATATCATGCAGTCTCAACGATGGGGTCAAAAGATGGGTGACGTTAAAACACTTGATATGATGCTAGGTGCGCTACATTGCCCCGTCGGGACCGGACATATGGGGGTCACTGCCGAGAATGTGGCACAAGAACATGCAGTAACGCGAGCGGATCAAGATGCCTTCGCACTTGAAAGCCAAAGCCGTGCCGCAATAGCCATTGCAGATGGTCGTTTCTTAGATCAAATCACGCCAGTAGAAATTAAAGTAAAACGCGATATTGTAAATTTTGACGTCGACGAATACCCAAAAGAAACAACACCTGAAATCTTAGCGGGACTTCGTACTGTATTCCAAAAAGATGGGACCGTTACCGCCGGAAATGCGTCAGGCATAAATGACGGAGCAGCTGCGATTGTTTTGGCAAGCTCTACCTCCGCAGAGCGTGCTGGCCTCAAACCAAAGTTTCGTATTCTAGGCTATGGCCATGCTGGAGTACGTCCCTCAGTGATGGGAATTGGACCCGTACCTGCTGTTAAAAACTTGCTATCCAAAACTGGTTTATCAGTTAGTGATTTCGATGTGATCGAGAGCAATGAAGCTTTTGCTGCACAGGCAATCGCAGTAAACCAAGAACTTGGGCTTGACCCCAAGCGGGTCAATCCAAATGGTGGCGCAATTGCTTTGGGCCATCCGGTTGGGGCTACTGGTACAATTATCATGGTTAAACTCATGGCCGAGCTAGAGCGCTGTGCTGGCAAGAGAGGCCTCGCCACAATGTGCATTGGGGGTGGACAAGGTATCGCTGTTGCAATCGAGCGGATTTAGAAAAAACGCATTTGAATAATAAAAAGAGTGGTGCCTTAAGCTAACCTTATTTTTTTTCAGATAGCCTCAATAAATAAGTATATATGTTGCGCGCATCTTTTTCTTTGCGCACTTTGTAAGTCATCTTTGCTCGGGCTTTTTTATCACCCAAGAACAACCGCAAAAAACTTTTGGGGTCTTGAACATAGGCTACAAAATTTTTCTCATCCCAAACTAGACCATTATTAGTGCCCGCAGCTACAATCGATTTTCCGTATCTGTATCCATCAACCACACCCGCTAATTGCCCAACCACACCGTACAAGTTGGGCCCTGCTCGCCCATTGCGACCTGCAAGCTTTTTACCAGAACCATTTATGATCATATGGCAAGCAACACATTGTTTTTTGAATGCCAGCTCACCCAAAGCTGAATCACCACTTAACTTAACATCATCCGCTAAAACTAACGTAGACAAGAAAAAGGCCAAAATCACACTAGAAATAAGTTTCATCACAGCATTCTATTAAAACTTTGTCATATTAGGTTTTGCCTATCAGGCAAGCTCCCACTTAAATAATAAAAGCAATGACTAAAACACTAGGCAACAGCCCGCGAAAGAGCACATTGGCCCCAAAGATTTGACATTGCAGAAATCAAGTAATCAACATCAGCATCTGTGTGTAATGGAGAGGGTGTAAACCGCAGACGCTCTGTACCTTTAGGAACAGTTGGGTAGTTTATCGGCTGCACATAAATTCCAAATTGATCCATTAAGTAGTCTGCTAACATCTTGGTTTTGACAGGATCTTTTATCATTACAGGTACAATGTGGCTATCATTTTTCATATGTGGAATACCGGCCCGATCTAGCCCCGCTCTAAGCCTCGCTACCTGCGCACGCTGACCTAAGCGTTCTTCTTCACTCACCTTAAGATGCGCAATCGAAGTTCGAGCAGCCACAGCTATTGATGGTGGCAACGCAGTAGTAAAAATAAAGCCAGAACCGAAAGAACGAATAAAATCACAAATTGCTTCAGACCCTGTGATATATCCACCAACACAACCAACCGCCTTGCCCAGGGTGCCCTCTATAATATCAACTCGGTGAGCTAAGCCCTCTCTTTCGCTTATACCACCGCCCCGCTGACCATACATTCCAACTGCATGCACCTCATCCAAATATGTCAGGGCACCATGTTTTTCGCATACATCTAAAATTTCAGCTATTGGCGCAATATCACCGTCCATGGAGTATACACTCTCAAAAGCCACAATCTTAGGTCGATCACCACAGGCCGCCAACTTACGATCTAAATCTATGACGTCATTATGTCTCCAAATTACCTTGTCAGCTCTGGATTGCCTAATTCCCTCTATCATTGAGGCGTGATTGTTTGCATCGGACAGTATAACGACCTCTGGAATTTTTGAACCAAGCGTGGATAGCGTAGTCCAGTTGGAAACATAACCCGAGGTAAATAATAATGCCGACGCCTTGCCATGGAGGTCCGCAATCTCACTCTCAAGCAGGAGGTGGTCATGGTTAGTACCACTAATATTTCGAGTACCACCTGCACCAGCACCACATCGGCCCACAGCCTCTTGCATCGCAGCAATTACTTTTGGATGCTGGCCCATACCTAAATAGTCATTGGAACACCAAACTTTAACTTCACGCTTTCCACCCTCAAAGTGGTTAGTGGCGAGGGGAAATTTATCCACCTGTCTTTCTAGATCAGCAAAATACCGATAGTTGCCTTCTGACTTCAATTTCTCAATTTGATTTTTAAAGAAACTATCAAATGACATTAAGATTTTCCCGTTTTGTATTTTGTTATATGTCTTATGCCAGACAAATAAGCCAAATGACACAAAGTTCCACTATTTTTTTCTTAATTTAAGAAGAAGTTCTGCGACATTTTAGCCGTTTTAAATGGATTTTATAAAGGGAACTCCAACAAGAAGAAAATCCAATCATGTGTGAGCCATTACTTTTCCTTAAGTTATTTTGTAGTTATAGTTTTTCTATGAAACTGCGAATGAACCGATGGAAATATTAATTCCCACCTGGAAAAATGGTGAGTTGCAGCCAGTAGAGAAAATGCAAGCGCATCTTCAAGGACTGCGCCACAAAGCTGTATCAGTTTTTGTAATGCAGGGTTCTAAGACCCTTTTGCAACGTCGAGCTTTGGGCAAATACCACACTCCAGGCCTGTGGGCTAATGCCTGCTGTACACATCCAGAATGGGGCGAAAAAGGCCTGAGTTGTGCTATTCGAAGATTAGACGAAGAGCTTGGAATAATTGGTCAAACTCCAGTCTACAAGGATACGGTAGAGTATTCTGCAGATGTTGGAAACAACATGATCGAGCATGAGGTAGTCGAAATTTTTGTTGTCCGATCCGGCAATGTTTTAGTTCGCCCCAACCCCGATGAAGTAATGGACTATCGTTGGGAAAGTTTAAAAGATCTATATAAAAAGATTAGCAATGAACCCGCACAATTTACGCCTTGGCTCAAGATTTATTTAGAACAGCACTCAGCCAAAATATTTCCTGGTCACGCCAAATGATTCCGCAAGAAAACTGGCTTTGCCGAGGTAGATTGGCTAGGTTGATAAACATATCCACCCAAATCAAATTCCAAGACTTGCGCCACATCTGAAAGTCGGTTTTGTACGACAAACCGCGCCATGGCACCTCGGGCCTTCTTTGCGTGAAAGCTGACCATCTTTTCCTTGCCATCTTTAAATTCTAAAAACTGTGGGGTCACCACCTCCAGAGATAATGTCTTCAAATTAACTGATCCAAAATATTCTTGGCTAGCACAGTTGACCAAAATCTTTGATCCAGTGATCGCCGCCTGTGTATTCAGAGAATTTGAAATTGAATTGCCCCAATATGCATAAAGTGATCCACCTTTTCTGGTTTTGAGCCGGCTACCCATTTCAAGACGGTAAGCTTGAATTTCATCAAGCGGTCGCAAAATACCATAAAGTCCTGAAAGTATTCGCAAGTGATTTTGCGCCCAGCGCATATCATCATCGCTGAGACTTGATGCTTCTAAACCTTGGTACGTATCACCAGCAAAGGCCAATGCTGCCGGCCGAAGGGCATCAACCTTTGGGGAAACAGCATAATCACGAAAACGATCCCAATTGAGGCGTGCTAGATTTGGACTGATTGACATAAGTTTCTGTAAGTCCGCAACTGACAGTTTACGAGCCACTTCAACAAGATCCAATGCCTCCCGCTCAAAATCAGGTTGCGTAAGATCGGCGCGTACAACGGTCGTCCAGTCTAGCTTTTTAGCTGGTGAAATACATACTAACATCTTCGAGTCTCCCTATTAAGTCCAATTTAGCGTACATCACAGCGACTGCAAGATTTCCATAAATCCCTTGCCAAAGCGCTCAGTTCGAGCGTCGTTCATACCAGGAATTTGCCCTAATTTATCAAGGTTTTGGGGCCGTACCTTTGCGATATTTCTTAATGTCGTCCGAGAACACGAAAGAAGTTTCTCTGTTCCTGAATCACCACGCTCTAATATCCGCTGAGCAATTAACAACTGATCAAAAACTTCAGCCTCTGGCAGTCCCGCTATTTTGCGACGGGTAGGGTGTATCTTATGTTCTTCACCAGTAACTACAGATAAAAAAACTTGTCCATAACGTTCTAATTTTTTTGCTCCAACCCCACCCACAGCGGCCATCTCATCTAAACTTTTTGGGCGCTTTTCAGCCATCTCAATAAGCGTTTTGTCATTAAAGACAATGTATGCAGGTACTTTTTGTTGCTCTGATAGCGCACGCCTTTTAGCTTTTAACGCGGATAACAGTGGGGCGTCTTCGTCCGACACCAAAGACTTAACTGTTGGGCGGCGATCATTAGCAGCTATTATGCTATCCTTTCGAAGCTGTATTTCTGCCGTACCCCTAAGTAGCGGTCTCGCGTTTTCAGTAAACCGCAACCCACCATGACGCTCGGGGTCAGGGCGAATTAAATCATAACCCATCATCTGTCGAAATATTGCCTGCCACTCTGCCTTGCTAGTATCTTTTCCAACACCAAAAGTGGGCAACTCATCGTGTGCTCGTTGCCGTACCTTATCTGTCTTATTACCACGCAAAATGTCTATCAGATGACCCATCCCAAACCACTCACCGGTACGTAAAATAGCTGAAAGAGCCATTCTTACCGGTTCTGTTCCATCAAATAACTCAGGCGGATTGTCACAGAGATCACAATTATTACAGGTCACACCAGTCTCACCAAAATACTTAAGTAGGGTCGCTCGGCGACAAGTTAAGGCCTCCGCTAAACCAAGAAGAGCATTCAATCGGGCGTGATCTGCTATTTTTCTATCAGTGGGGGCTAACCCCTCATCAATCTGTGAGCGACGCAGTCGGATATCATCGGCACCAAAGAGCGTCAATGTTTCCGCAGGGGCTCCATCGCGCCCACTTCTTCCAATTTCTTGGTAATATGCCTCGATTGATTTAGGAAGATCCGCGTGGGCAACCCAGCGTATATCAGGCTTATCAACTCCCATTCCAAAGGCAATTGTGGCAACAACTATTAAACCATCTTCACGCTGAAATCGAGTTTCTACAATACGTCGATCTTCAGCATCCATACCCCCATGATAGTGACACGCCAGGTGACCATCATCACGCAATGCTTGAGACAAAGTCTCAGTTTTTGCCCGTGTGCCACAATAAACAATACCAGGTTGTCCTTGACGCACCTGCGCAAAATTTAATATTTGTTTCCGTGGTTGGTCTTTTGCAGAGAACGCCAAATGGAGGTTAGGTCGGTCAAAGCCATGAAGAAAGCTGACTGGAGCAACCCCTCCAAACAGTTTTTCAACAATCTCAACCTGTGTTTCATCGTCTGCGGTAGCCGTAAATGCCGCAAGAGGCACGCCTAGAGACTGGCGTAAATCCCCAATCCTCAGATAGTCTGGTCTAAAATCATGTCCCCACTGTGAAACACAGTGTGCCTCATCCACAGCAATCATGCTGACGCCAATCCGACGCAGCATCCCTAGGGCAGATCCAGCAGCAAGACGTTCCGGTGCAATGTAAAGAAGCTTGAGCTTACCTTTCTCTAGAGAATCCCACACCAAATCTGTTTCTTCTGGGGTATTTCCAGATGTGAGCGCTCCTGCATTTACCCCAACCGCTTGCAGTGACCTAACTTGATCCCGCATTAAGGCAATTAGTGGGGAAATAACAACTGTGACTCCTTCACGTAGCAATGCTGGCAACTGAAAACAAAGAGATTTACCGCCACCAGTAGGCATGATTGCCAGAACATTTTTCCCTTGTGTTACGGCTTTAACAATATCTTCCTGCCCAGGGCGGAAAGAACTGAATCCAAATACATCCCTCAAAAGGGCAGTGTGAGAAATAACATTTTTAATGGGTTAAGCGCCGTAGTAAACCAGTGTGTATTGCAAGGCAGCAATAATTAGCAAAGCCACTAATGGCGCAAGATCAAGTCCACCCATGCTAGGCAAGTACTGCCGTATAGGTCGATAAATTGGATCTGAAAGCCGATTTAAACTCTGCCAAATTTGACCAACTATCTGCTGATGGAGGTTCAACACATTAAAGGCGATCAGCCAGCTCATAATAAAATGTGCGATAATGAAGAACCATGCGACATTCAAAACCATGTAAGGTATTGCAAATATAGGGGCCATTTTAACCTCATTTAATATGTTATTATTTATCTAGGCGTTTAGCCTGACCACGGCAAGAGACTTGAGTGGCAATTATATAATGAACGCCTTGACGTTAGAAGCCAAAACAGCAAATTTTGCATAAAATGGAGTGGCCAAATATGTATCCCTTTGTTCGCCTAGCGTGGCAATTTTTTTTACACCGAAATGATCCCAGCCTAATGGTAGGCGATGTTCACACTAGCTCACATTATTGCCTCCCGTGGGATTTAGACGTCTGGATGGAGTTGAACAATGGACGTGCCCTATCCTTGTATGACATGGGGCGCATTCCAATGGCAAAGCGGTCAGGACTCATTGCAGCTCTGAAGCGTCGTAGTTGGGGACTATCCGTGGCTGGAAGTAGTGTTCGGTATCGCAAGCGTATTAGGGTGCTAGATAAGATTGAAATGCGTAGCACCGCAATTTGTGCAGATCATCGATTTATGTATTTAGAACAGAGTATGTGGGTGAAAGGCATTTGTGCAGGCCACGCGCTTTACAGAACCGTAGTGACTGATGCTGATGGGATAGTAGCAACGAGTGACGTACTAGAGGAACTTGGTTTACAGGGATCATTACCATCAATCCCAGACTGGGTTGCTGCTTGGATCTACGCCGAGGACCTACGCCCATGGCCCCCAATGCAAATGCCACAAGAATAAAAACTTGCTTTGAAAACCTGGGTCCCTCAAGCTCCCTAAAAATGAGGGTATAAATAAAATGTCTGATGCCGTTGGTGAAAATATTAACCTGAAAAAGCGAGTGCGAGGCTGGATGATGTTCGATTGGGCCACTCAGCCCTTTTATACACTAGGCCTAACATTTATTTTTGGGCCATACTTTGCCAGTGTTGCATCCGATACTTTTTTAAATAGTGGTATGGATGAAGCTACTGCTGACGCTAGTGCTCAAACAATTTGGTCATGGGGTCAAGCCGTCGCGGGATTGTTTGTCGCAGTATTTGGCATTCTAGCCGGAGCCTATGCAGACAGTACAGGTAAACGGATGCCCTGGCTTTGGGCTGCCTCAATTATCTTTGTCATCTGTACGTGGATGCTATGGTTTATGGTACCAGATGGATCAGCAATATGGTCTTCTCTTATTATTTTTTCAATTGCATTTGTCGCAGCAGAATTCGCACTTGTGTTTACAAACTCGGTTCTACCAAGCCTTGGAGGACGAAAGGAAGTAGGGAAAATATCAGGAAATGGAGCGGCATTAGGCTATACTGGAGGCATTCTCAGTCTATTTATAATGTTGTTCTTTTTCTTTGACGATGGTGGCAAAACCTTCATCGGGTTGGAGCCAGGTTTTGGCCTACTAGATCCAGAAAACCGTGAGGGTACACGTGCTGTGGGTCCACTAATTTCCATATGGTTTATTATATTCATGGTTCCATATTTTATGTGGGTCAAAGAAGATACTAAACCAAACCAGCAAGGTGGGTTTTCTAAGTCCATGAGTGAACTCAAGGCATCCATGCTGGGAATGTTAAAGCGCCCCAGTTTATTTTCGTTTATGGGCGCCCAGATGTTTTACCGGGATGCGTTGAACGGTCTTTACGCTTTTGGAGGCGTGTACGCAGTATTAGTTTTAGATTGGGACTTAACACAGCTTGGTATATTCGGAATTATAGGAGGTATTTCAGCCGCCCTGGTTACCTGGATTTCTGGAAAATATGATCGCAAATTAGGTCCAAAACCAGTAATATATTTTCACGTGTGGGTGCTTATCTTTGTATCATTTTGTATAATTGGTATGTCGCGCACTAGTTTCTATGGAATAGTGCTGCCTGTGGGTTCCAACTTACCAGACATTATTTTCTACATCTGCGGCGCTGCAATTGGGGGCTCTGGTGGAGGGATATATGCAGCCAGTCGGTCTATGATGGTACGCCACACAAATAAGGCCCGCCCAACAGAGGCCTTTGGCCTTTTTGCCTTGGCCGGCAAGGCAACAGCATTTTTAGCTCCACTTCTAATTGGTATTTTTACTTACTTACTAAATGATGCACGTTTGGGGTTTTCTCCAGTTATTGGACTTTTTATCTTAGGGATGTTTTTGTTGCGTTGGGTACATCCTGATGGAGATCAGGCCGATTGAGAAAGTTATTTATTTCCTGCGCCTTAACGCTATTATTTATAGCCACTGGCTGGCCACCTCTTATGGAGGTGCAAGCAGAAATTATTAGGCCACAGTTTCGTCCAGGCTCTATTCCAAAAGAAATTTTGGCCAAGGCCCTTTTTGGTGCTAAGGAGTTGGGTTCAAAGCAGCAATCACAATCCTTTGGGGGGTATGCAAAGGGTTGCTTGGCTGGTGGTGCAAACTTACAAGAGACCGGGCCAACATGGCAAGCTATGAGACTTTCAAGGAACCGCAACTGGGGCCAACCCATAACAGTTAGTTATCTAAAAGAGCTATCAGAAAAAGTTGCGAGTGAGACCAATTGGTCCGGGATTTATGTTGGCGATATCTCACAGCCCCGTGGTGGCCCAATGCTTTCAGGCCATGCAAGTCATCAAATTGGATTAGACGCAGACATCTGGCTTTTGCCAAAAGGAAA
>Ga0308016_10000345_pt1 | contig 24004 bp, 25 predicted proteins | sample Neamet233_FD_203129 | JGI IMG/M metagenome (GOLD analysis project Ga0308016, IMG submission 203129) | Marine microbial communities from water near the shore, Antarctic Ocean - #233 | ecosystem: Environmental > Aquatic > Marine > Unclassified | place: Southern Ocean | collected 2014-07-28
CACCCCTGAAAAGATTCTTGATGGGTAAGAAACTCTTCCGTGATTATCTCTTTACCCATTGTTATAATAAACCTTCTCAATTCAGAAGGTAAATCTGCCCAGGTGGCCATCACATCGGTATTCATGGTTGTGAGACATGTGGGGAGTAAAATGTAAGGTATAAAATTAAAAAATTAAAAATTAACAAATAATTAGCATTTCCTTGCCGCATCTCCTGCCAACTTATCTGCAATGTCATTCCAATGACTCTCGAAAGTGTCTTCACCCGTATGTGCCTTTGTGTGGATCCATTCTACATTTCTCTGTTTATTATAATTGTGGAGTTTTTTAACCAGATCCATATTCTTCACCGGAGAACCATTCGCCTTCTTCCATCCCTTAGACTCCCACGTGTTTACCCATTTAGTTATAGTATCTACCATGAGCTTACTATCAGTGTATATCTTCAACGTCTCTTTACATTCGGGATCTATTTCATTCGCTTGCTCCAGTGCTCTAATGGCAGCCATGTATTCTGCTCTATTGTTAGTGTGTAATTCGTCCGGAGGAAGCTTGAAACCTTCTGGTTGGAATTCTCCATTTACCCATACTATTCCACATGCGGCCACACAATTTTTCTTACCATTATTCAAAGCTGATCCGTCAGTAAACACAATCATCTTATACAATATATATATATTTACTTCTTTGCGATAGACGTTTTCTCTTTGCGCGTTTTACCTTTAGGTTTAAGGTCTCCTCCGAGGAGCTTAATTTTTGAAGCATCAGAAAGTTTACACCATTCCTCACAGAAGGAAATCTTACTACTTGGGTCCATGGCATGGTAAGTCTTTACAAGAGCCTTGGTTTTATTTTTACTAACAAGACCACACTCTGTAATAAGTGTCATACCATCCAGAGGAATATCTACCTTCTCCCCTGAGGGGGTTTCTCCTGTACTGGTGAAGACAAATTCTGTAGTCTTGCCCATAAAAACAACTCGTCCTCCATCGTCATCCAATGCTGCGTAAGAATTTTTAATACCTAGGATACCTCCTGTTTTAATCACATTGGCAAAATTTCCAGTTTTTTTTATGTATATACGTTCTCCTTTAGATAGTTCCATATTTATTTTTATATTAGTTGCACATAAAAAAAATAACATCTGGCTGACATTTAATTATGGATACGTTCAATACACAGATAATTAAATCATCTTTATAACGTATACGTATAATAATATGAAATCAAGGAGATCTTCAAAGCGGGCAACTGTGCGTCCCAAGGTGAAAAATGACGTGGAAGTGGTACAAGACCCGGAAAATCCATCACCGGTACACAAGAAATCATCCAAGCCTATGTCTGTCTCTCAAACACGTAAGATTTTATCTGTTGCACCTGTACAACCATCGGCTCCCCAGAAAACACTTAAGGATCTGATTATGGAATCTAAAAAACAAGTCACTGTTTCAAAGACCCCCGCTACAACTGATATGGTAGTTCCTATATCAGAAACTTCTCCTATTGTAAATATGCTACAGAAAAATTCCAAAATCTCCATGGATCAGTTGCAATCCATGGTTAAAACACAGGGTCCCGAGGGAACCAAGGGTGTGGATGGTGTTCCAGGGAAGAATGGTGAAAACGGTATCCCTGGGAAGGATGGTGTAGAAGGACCCCCAGGGAAGAATGGTGTAGAAGGACCCCCAGGAAAGAATGGTGTAGAAGGACCCCCCGGGAAGGATGGTGTAGAAGGACCCCCAGGGAAGAATGGTTCTGAGGGTACCCAAGGAAAAACAGGAAGCAGTGGTCTACGTGGTATGATTGGTGAGAAGGGTCTTCTAGGACCCCAAGGTTCTTCCGGACCTGTTGGAAAACAGGGAGTCCCTGGGCCCAGAGGACCTTCTGGAAACGCGGGGTCAGCTATGCTCCCTCCTGGTGTACCGGGTGCCCCTGGTAAACCTGGACTCAGTGGGAAGAATGGACTTACTGGACCTACTGGGCCTACTGGACCTACTGGAAACCAGGGTATTAAGGGCTCAGATGGTCCACAGGGTCGTACCGGTATCGCAGGGAAGAATGGGAGTGGTGGTGTAGAAGGACCCCCTGGACCCCTTGGACCCCTTGGACCCCTTGGACCCACTGGACCTACTGGACCCACTGGACCCACTGGACCTACCGGTGCACAGGGGCCTCCTTGTGAATGTAAACCTACTGAATCTCTGATCCCAGGATCTACAGAGTCATTGTTACCAGGAGCAACCAGTGTAACCTACAGTGGTTCTGGAAAATGGAGAGTTCTGATGGAAGATGGGACATCATATAATCTTGTAGGACGTAAGGTTACACAAAAGTAAAATGTGGGAATAAAGATAAAAAATAATATAAACTATTCATTAAACAACCATGAACGGATTTTTCAACCACCCGATAAATATGAAAGATAGTTTCCCCGAAACCAAGGATTTTTTGACAAGCCTGTCAAAGGCCACTGGTGCTGATCCCCCATCCGATGATGAAATCAGAAAAATCGCACAGCGTTATCAAACTGACATTGCGAATATGAAATCTAAATATGGATTCACGGATGATACGATGATGCAACTCCACGAGGAGTTCGCACACATATCTGCATCCATTATCGAAACTCTTAAAGACGACCCAGAGTTTAAGGATCAAATTGAAATCTATCGCAAATATCTCAGGACGTATCCTTACCTTTATTTCAGTCTTATCCCCAGAGAAGTTCTAGAGAGCCGTCTTGCCGCCAAATGTGTAGAGGACAACATGAAACTTAGGATTAAACTCGCAGAGATGAACAAGTGTCTAGGTGACCTAGTTCATAAAATATCAGACCTACAGGAAATGTCAGGAATACCTCCCATTGCGAGAGTTGTATTTGCGGCTATCCCAGACCCCGTTCTTGTCAATGAAAGTGAAGACTACAAGAAATATAGTGGTGAAGTGGAGACCTACCACCAAATATTCGAGTTCTTACAGAAACAGAGTAGTGAGAGATTCCAGTCATTCCTTATTTCTCCAGTTACCACGATACAATCTCTAACCAATCAAGAGGTATCGGATGTTTCTTCGAGAACTGCTCTTGTTAAAATGTTGACCGGTTTAACCGCGGGTAAGGGGTGTGTCCCCCATGTTGGTGATACAGTTGAAAAGGATGAAAACGGAAACCCCAAGGAAGAACCAGCAGTACCAGCTAGCAGATGTGGAGAGGGTGCTGTGAGATTAGGTAACCCGGAAACAGAAGGTGCAAAGAGGACATATGTTGCTAAAAAGGGGTCAGATGGAACAGTTGAATGGGAAATGTTTGGAAATGGGAAATAACCGTAATTAATTTTGTTTACATTACATATTAAGTAACATGCCTAAGTCTCACAGAAGAAGTAGTAAGAAATACGAATCAGAGGAATCGGATTCAGATTCATGTGACTCTCTTGACACTTTATCGGACGATGAAAAGATATGTGATATCACAAATGAAGATATTGCGCAGGCGTTCGCACTTTTTGATTACAGGCTAACACAAATATGTAAAAAAATTGGCATTGACACTACCGATGACACACCTGTAAAAGAAACTGGGGAAGATGAAGAACTTGGCGAAAGTGAAAATCTCATAGACATTGATGAAGATGAATTGACTTTCCCGACGGTTTTACAGGTACCAATCCCTAGGGATTCGGAAACCGGAAACCCTAAGATCCCTTCCTCTATGAGAAGATTTTTCCCTCATGTTAAAAAAACTAATTAATTTTTAAATACTGAAATAAGTGACCCTATATTAAGGAAGTCAGACCCTCCCTGAGAAATCCGATATTCGATTTCGGACAATTCTCCCATTATACGTGACAGTCTTTCTTCGCAAATAATATGATCAAGTAACACCTTGGATATGCTACATATTATATCCAAAAGTGAATTACCATTCTCCCTGATAATCGTTGAAATCAACACGTGTCCTTCTAAAAATGTACATGTTAAAAGGACATTTATGATCCTAACGACATCTTCTGGACAAGGTATTCCTAACCACGAATAGATACTGTTCCTGTTGATAGTAAAATACTTCCCCATAGACATGGTTACAGACTGTAGTATATTTATAGCTTTCCTAGTGTCACCATTTGACATTGAAACTATAGCATCTACAGCATCATTGTCTATATTCACAGATTCTTTGCTAATCACATCTACAATCTTGTCTCTTATATCTTTCACAGCCACACCAGAAAATCTAAACTTGGTGCACCTGGACTGTAGTGCGGGTATTATCTTATTGACGAAATTACAACATATACAAAATCGTACGGATAATGTATTCTTCTCTATTATTCTACGAAGGGCTATTTGTGCATCAACCGTCATAGCATCGGCTTCATCTAAAATTATCAACTTTATACTATGGTTACCATCTAAGACAATACCCTTTGTTTCTACAAATGATTGTATCATAGTCCTCACCACACCAACACCCCTATCATCAGATGCATTCATTTCTAAAACCATAGTCTTGACGTTTTTACCATATGTTTCTCTTGACAGAGCCATAATTGTCGAGGTCTTCCCTGTACCAGGAGGGCCATATAGCAGGAGATGTGGTGTATTCTCTATACCCCCATACATGGAGAGAGTCTTTATTATATCTACATGGCCTTTTATATCACATAGAGAAGATGGTCTATGTTTTTCAACCCATGGTGTCGTATTCATTGGAAAATAGAGGTATTGGTATATGCAAAGTCTTTTTATAGACCCATTATAAAATTTCAAGATTAATATTAATTATTAATAATCATCAAAATACATACACATTGATCCACTCCTCAGATATGAAACTGGTTAAATACTATGGTAGGGTAGAATACGCATTCAATACGGAAAAAATACTCCGAGTGAAAAATACAGACGTATTTGATGATGACGTGGTAGCAAGGACAGACACGACGGTGTACACTTTCCATCAAAACGAGAAATATATATCCATCTGTAGCCTAGTAGATAAATATTGGGATAAGGACAGTGTGGTTAAAACCATAGAGAAGATTGTAGGACCAGGGTGTAAGTCCAAGTGTGTAGATAAATCTTTCATCTTCGAGAGTAAAATATATCTTGGCGAAGGGGGGCCGGAACTTCTTCATTGGCTTCTGATAAAAAATAATAGAGATGACGTTTTGTTAAATATATATGAACCAGAATTGAATGATGCATTGATAGTCCACTTCAAGATATTCAACGATGTGTCTATCACGTCACACATATTCATAGACGGGAAAGTTGTACACATATGTGTACCGAATGGTTCTATGGATGTAGAACTTGTAAAGAAGGAAGCTTCTTTGATCGACGAGATATTCAAAAAAATAATTAATTAAATTTAATAATCAATACTACATATCGGTATCATTGGAGGGAATCCATGGGTTCTATTCAAGATCCTCTTCTTGGCATACCTGTGGGCAATATCTGACCCCAGGCCATGAAAATTCATCAACTGGCCATATATAGATTCGTAGCCGTTACTATTCATGAATATATTCTTCCTCTTCTCTCTTGCTAAACTTACAGGATTTCCTACACCGTAATCAACAAAGTCTGAAAAATAAAGACAATCGTATGTTACACCATCCTCTATGCAGGTTGAAATTGCCAATTTCTTCCTCTGATCCGCGTCCAATATCTTTACACATATGTATATTGACATCTTATCCAACCTTTTCCAATAACTCGCACGTGCATCAGAATACCTTGTTACCAATTCGTAGAAATGTACACCTGATTTACGATACCCTTTATAGATATGTCCTGGCATATGAGCATCGTCGTTCGCACAATATGAAGCGTCTAACAATGATCTCTTTTCCATAAATGTCACCAGACATACAAATTCAAACAACCTATGTGATGCCTCGTCAAAACTCATAAACGAGTCTATAATGGGTCGAAAACAATCACCAAAAATATAATCCCCTACTTCATGATGATATGCTATCTTTTCCGCGGAAATAAATTGACTCAGGTCTTCATGTACCCTGACATCGTTCAAACTCACCAGCTTCTCGAATTCGTATTTAACTTTCCTACGCCTTTCTTTGCATTTCTGGAACCTTTTCTTGGTGACAAGTTCTTTCCGGAGATTCCTAAGCTCTAGTTTTTTTAACAAAACACCATTGGTGTGGAATATGCTTGCTGCTTTTAGGACATGAGAATCCAAAACTCTATAATTGGAACCAACCCTTATCTTGGATATATTCTCGTCATTCTCGTGTTTCTCTGGATCCAGATAATACTTCTTACATATAGACTTGAACCCTCCAAACATGAAAGACATGTTGATATTCTCACACTGAATGCATATTGGGACGTCGTAGAATTCATGCCTGTGAACCCATGCTTGAGATTTACATGAAATACATCTTGAAACACGAAATCCGGCGTTTACGATAAGACATGTCAAACCGGGAGACTGGTCACACAATATGCTATTCCCTTTGGGTTTACATATCTCGGAAGATTTCTTCTCCCAGTATGGACTATTCGTGTCTAATATCTCCTTCATATATTTAGATATCCGTGGAATAATTTTTATATCATTAAATTGAACATATTCAAATACGTTTATTAAATTGTACGACGATATGTCGGTTATATTAGCCATGTTGTGAATTAGTGGTTTACTATATAATACATTACGATATGTAAACAAAAGTTTCAGACTGTAAACCCGTAATAATTGAAGTAAGTATTCTTATAATATAAACTATACCATGTATGCAAACTTTCGTTTAGATTCACCTTGAATTGAAAGAACTTACTTTTTACAGGTGTCCTACATATATGACACGTGTGAACTATAGATACTTCCTTGATCTTTTTATGACACTTTTTACATGATGTATGACCACATTTAAGGGTTACGTTTTTCCTACCATCTTCAAAACATATGGGGCAGTTCAGTGTCGAAAATATCATCATATCGTTACCAATGGGATATATAATATTTTCAAATACAAAAGTTTAAGAACATACCTCCTGGGAATCCAAAAAATATGTAACTATATTTGAATATATAGATGGGTGAACGACACATGTGACACAAAGGATCGATTGATAACTTTATATAGTCTCTGTAACACTTCCGACACAATATATGTCCACATGGTAGTGTCACATTATTACGCCTATCCTCAAAACAAATAGGGCAATTGTATATCGAAAATCTGTTGACGAAATGTTGGATGATACCTGGATGGTACATTGTTTAAAAAAAGATTATATTTTATTAACGACTGAATTCACGTTTTGTCACCCATACCCCGGTATCCATGTACTGTATATTCAGAGTCTCGGTGGAATCGTCATAGAATAGTCGGAATTGGGTTGGGGATTCTCCTAGAATTACACCGACGTTATTGGAATTGAATGATAAACCATCAATGTCAATTGTAGATACGGATTCTACGCCTGCATCTGTCACGGATCGTATAGACATACCAGTAGGTGCATACTCGAGTACATCTTCAAGTGTTCTTGTATTTGAATTGTCAACATATCCAATGCTCATGGATGTTGAACAGGTTGTATGATTCTCGTCAACAGTCTTTGAATTTTGCAACACACATCGTCTCTCGTCTGTAAGATCATCGTGGAATACTATATAATTTGAAACAGAAGTTTCCCCTGTGTCTTCTTTTGTCTCCAGTAAAATAGTATCTGTTGTAGTCACATCTCCCAATGCAACAGATCCTTTGTTCTCAATGATCTCATCCTGGACACCATCTTCGGGAAATACCTGAAGGTCTGTGCTGGACATTGGTGTATATGTTAAAAAGTAAATATTTTAATTCACTTTGTTTGAAGATGATGCACAATAGACTTTAGATAATCTATCTCTTCTTGCTGCTTGCGTATGATAATTATAGACCCTCGTACAAATTCAGCCATCTCTTTATTTGTACGATGGAGATGTGTAGATTCAAACCTATCTATAACTTGTGAATCTTGATTATTTACGTAGGTATTCCTAATGTATTTTTGTGTATTCCCATATTCATGAGAATCTAATTCTTCTAATTTTCTCTTTGATTCCATTCTTGTGGGTTGTATGTGATATTATGATGGTACAATGTTAATATTCAATTTTAGACGTACATCTTAACGATGACGAGGGCGAATATGGGAACGCTGGTCAGGGGATGCAGAGGGGGATTGACGGGGACGTGTTCTAGGGAATGATACGTTATTCTCTGGGAGGTTCTTTACATTGTCCCAATGATCTTCTATGGTGTTACTTAATATAGGGTGGTATAATGCTCTATATGTGATACCATGGTCACCTGCCTGGATATGGCCATCATATTCAATCAACCTAATTATCCTACTGTCTTGTGTTGATTGGCGGGTTCTCAGGTATTTCAATTCTAGTGTCTTCCAGTGTCTGTCCCTATCAGTCAAGTCACTCACATTTTTCCCAGTGTATCCTGCTGTAAACCTATCGAAAATCTTTTCATACTTCTTCCTATTGGTCCAGCCCTTGTATTTACCCTCCTTTTCTCTAAGGGTACCTACAAAATCTCTGAAAAGAGATATGAAATCAAATTCCATACCTATATTAAGACTATCGTTGTTTCTAGAACCAGTGCCAAAAATGATCCCTCTTTCTAAATCAATGGGAGTGATCTTACTATTGAGAGAATTGTACATCCAATTTCCTAAATGACAATCTCCGTGTACCACACGCTTACTGTGCATCTTTCCGAGAATTTTTCCTAAGTTTGCCATGATGTTTCCATGTAGGGACATATTATTGAGTAAATAATGGGAAACAGTCTCCCCTGGTATGGTTACAACAGATTCAACGCTAGAAACATGAGGCCTATTTGACAGTAAACTTATGGAAGAGTGTACCAATACTGGGAATTCGATTGTATTCTGTCCATTTTCATTTGTGAAAATTCGCATTACCTCCTTTTGTACATGTGTTCTATATCTAAAACTCTTCAATTCATTGAGTTTGGTAATACTTGAAATTTTTACATATAACTGGTCTGCATTCACTGTGCTCCCACTGTATATGAGGAACCTTTCCCTTTGTTCGAGATATTGTGTTACAAATACATGATCCATCCTGAACGCTCTGTTCATATACAAACATATGGTTTCTGCAGGTTGTTTCACAGGTAAGACAGGGAAATAACCATTGAGTTTCTGATCAAAGTGGTCGTTACCGATACGACATTTCATTATATTTTCGGCCCTGGAATTTGAAACCTCAAGGTTGTTATTAGCCTGCTCAGCTCTATTTACCTGTGCTGCTTGTACAGCTCTTTGTCTATTATTCCTAGGTGGCTGGGATTCAGAAAAACCACTCATTGAAGAGTGATTTCTCACTGCACCTATCAATATATCTGATCGTCTACAAATGGAGGCAGCTACGCTTGATCTTATCCCTATAGCGATGTCGGTTTGTGCGTCATGTCTCTTTCTATTTTCCCTATTCCTATTTTTAGTTCTTATCTGGTTGGCCCTTTTAATCAATCGTTTTCCGATTATTCTAGCGGCCCTCTTCCTCCTGAGTAGAAGTATGTTTTCTCTCTCATTTTCATCTTCTATTATCCTCCCTCTAAGAATCCTAGCCTCTTCTTTATGCTGCTCTACATCCATCTTCACAAGCTCCCTGATCCTGGCCCTAACCTTCCTTTCATTCTGTTCTAGAAGGTAGGAGTCAAGGGTCTGAATAGGTTCCCCTCCTCTACCATGTTTGGTACCCCTAGAAGATTTCTTAGAAGAAGTTTTCTTTCGTCTAATAATGGGGGCTGATTCCAATTGGTCACATAAAACATCTCGTCTACTTATAACTGTAGAATTAGAAGGGAAATTGTCACGCTTCCATGCAGCATATTGGATTTTTAAATCAGATTTAGAAAGACCACGTCCTGCATTCTTCTGGAGAAAAACGATCCATGAATTGGGATATATGCATTTGTCGGTTTTCGTACGATAACACTTTGGTTTTTCACACGGCATTCCTATTGTATAATATATATGTGTTAAAAAAAAACAACATTATTGGCATTTTGACATTTACAACAAATCCCACCCCCACATGGTCACAATATTTTACAACCATGGCTCCCAAAAACTTCACGATGATATTTTGTCTGGTGCTTTTCGTCTTGTCATGTGGATGTGAGGGGAGAGCTCTCAGAGGACTAGTTGAGACCACGGATGATGACTTTCATGGTTCTTCTGGATATGTCACGGATGACACGTACGACGAGAGTTATGGTCTTCATGGAGGATATGATGGGTCTGATGTTTATTTTGGGGGTGATGAACCCGATGATGGTTCACTGGATGATGAATCCGATGACGTAGAGACTATATGTGACCCGAGGTGTCATCCGGTAGACGAATCCTATGAAATTGACCAGGGTCTATTCGACAGTGATTCTTTTGACCCTGTTGTCCCTGATATCCCTGATCAATCGGACGAGGAATATGTAGAAAAGGACACATCAGCCGTCGTAATAGAAGGTGTACTGGGAACACTCGGATTAGTGGGCGTTGTTGGTATAATTGTCGCGATACGTAAAAAGTGTAAAAATAAATGCTAATGTATTTTTTAAAACGCCAAATCTGGATTGATGGATCTTTACTTCTAATATGCATCAGCATAAGAATCTACCAATGGGTCTATCACACTGGGAGAAAAGTTTAATTTTTCAATGTACTCATCTTTCACCCGTTTTCGAAGATCGTCTGCCATCCTATTAGAATAATCAGGTACAGACAATTCGGAACAATATGCTGCCAATCCGGTAGGTCCGACATGTTTGAGGAACTCGTCTCTCACCTTTGATGCCAGCTGTGCTATTTCTTTTTTCACTACATTGATCGATACACTTTTCTGTGTGTCACCTAGAACACCTTCAAATACCGATAAGCACCTGGAAATCTTACCCGTGGCACATACAGGAACTCCTCTCTCTATACCAGATGCCACACGTTTTCCAAGCGTCTCTTCCACACCTTCTCTTATTTCAGGATCCAATGTACCTATCTTCCACAGAACAAGTCCCAATATATTCGTCTGAGACACACCAGTCCCAGAATATTCATCTGGGACAAGACTTGTCACAATATTATACGAATCAGCAAGATTGTCTGCTGTGAAGTTGATCTTGTCGTCATTCTTAGATCTTTCTCTAACCCTTCTAAAAATCCTCATAGCATTTTCAATGACGACATCATTAGCATCATACTTCAATCCTAAACTCTCAAATTCTTTCTTTAGGCGTGCTATATTTGTTTTTGTCGCAGAGGTTACACCATGATCGTGTGTATTCTGTTTCCCCCCTGTGATCTCATCCCGGTTTCCAACCCTGGCTCTATCTCTATCCCTTCGGACACGCATTCTGTTTATTAAACCTCTATTGTTTTCAGCAGGGACAAATTCAACTGTTGGCGGAGGAACACGTGCAATTATTCTAGGTCTAGTTTCCTCTGGTGTAAGAGGTCCAGAAAAAAATCTAGTTGGCCCTGTTCTTGGTGGGGGTGGTTGCATTGCTAATTTAAGAGTTGGTTTCCTTGAATCAAACACCTCTTCAGGGATTGTTCGAATATATTCATTTGCAGCTCTACATACATCGTGAGCATATTCTATCCTCATTGGTTCTCCTTCTCTGTCATGTAATTCAACGGGATTATGTTTCACATCGAAATATCTCGAAACAGCTAGATCAACAACGTTCGAATCGGGGACCTTTGAAGCAGTAGTGTACATTAAAAGAGCAGTTTGATCATCCGGTTGGAGGAAAGGGAATACACCTCTGGCATATATGTCCCCCATTCGGACCAACATTTCCCAATCGGGTTCATTGTTGTTACGTGTTGCTCCCAAGAAAGATGCCCTCATCTTGTCCATTTCCTTGTAATGAGATGGAACTGCATTCTTCTTTACAACAGCATCCTTCACACTACCCACGATTGATTTTTGGACACCTGTTTCTCCTTGGTAGGGGATAGAATCTTTCTTATTCATGTATATTTTTCGTATACACAGTATAATCAACAAGACCACCAGAACACGAAGCAACATTTATTAGTTATATATATCTAAAATAGATTATTACACTAGATACGTGACAATCCTGGAAAATATTGGAGATTCGAGTGTTAAAAACCGTGCAGTGAGTAAATCAATATACTCTCCCCCCACCCCCACGACCTTCTTCCTTATAAATGGTTGTCTTCGAACATACCTAACATAGTCATACAAGTAGTCTATTGCAACAAATAATTCATCAATATGCTTTCTAGTACACATCTTCGTGTCGACAATTGTATCCATAGTTATATTCTTATTCTCACGAGATGAGCCCAATATGTCGAATATAGATCCAGTCGTATATACTCCTCCCCCTATAACCGATGATAACTCATTATACACGAGTGTCGCGGATATATTCATGACCTTTTCGGTGTCTGCACCCAAGTCTAAAAGTTCTCTTGTAAAATCCCTAAGTTCAGAAACCTGTATAATACTCCCATGAGCTCCAGCATAAAAAAAATTATACGAATAACCCAACATGTTATCCATAATCTTTTGTAACATACTGTCAACATCAAGAATTCCAGAACAAACCATCCCCATAACAAATTCCTTATTACTTCGTGTAACAGAGACATTCAGATTTAACATACTTGGGATAGTCTTACATATGGAATCCAGGAAAGACTGTGCATTGGAAGAATTGAAGTCTACATTCATATACTTCAGAAATGATTCTATAACATCTACGGGGTCTGCTGCTCTTAAAATTCGGACGAAATTTTCTTCTGAGATAGTAATGTCTCTGAACACAGTTGTTATTACACACACCTCTGGGGTACCAGAATACAGACACCCTGGACAAGACGCTTTAAATCCTATACTCAAAAGTTTTTCCAGGATTGGTATGTCAGAATTATTCAATGCAATTGAAACTGGATTTCCTGCCCACATATCATAATCTCCCATATCCTTGAAATTCAAATGATCCATGGAAAACCCATATCCTATAAGAACATCCAGAGCTTCTACATTGCTAATGGTACATGCTTCTCTGTAAAGGACCATATAATCTCGACTATCTATCATGAGTTTTACAAGTGAAGGCTTGCTATCCATTTTTCGACACAGACCAATCGTATCATATTCCTGTATCAATTGTACCATGGTATCCTTGAGACCATATAGATCATACAGCTCTTCTTGTCTATATGTTATAGGCATCGTCAGGATCAACACACAATATAATGGTAAATAGGGTGGAAACGTCAATTGTATATACGTAATTTTTAAGAATATCAGATGACCCATACCCCGGGTTTCCTAATATTGTAATTTCCCCGAAGCGTGAAACTTATTTATTTGATCCATTTTCTCTTACGTTCCCTTTTGATATCTTCAAACATTTCTAACCCTCTCTCTTTAACAATCTGATGGAATGCCTTTTCTACTAGGTGGTATCTATCTATATCATTAAGTTTATATGACATCTCGTCGAAATCCTCCTTACTCATGTTATCCTTCAGATCATTTTCGTGGTGTTCTATACACTCCCTAAACCTATTCTTCCAGACATCCGTCATATTTTCCGTGAATCTGCTCATAGGAAATCTATCCCATTCTCCTTCGATGACTGCAAGAAACGTCCCTTCCTTGCGTGCCGCTTTTATATTCAAATTCTTTGGTGCATCGTACAATAGTCTGGCAAATGCTAGGAAAGATTCTAATTCAAAATGAGACTTATCATTCTTCCCTATCTCCGACATCCTCAACAAGTTCTCCAGTGTGATATGACTCAATGTTTCTTCACCGACATTGTTGGGTAAGTTAATTGTAATATTAACACTATTGTCTACATTGTTGATAGTACTATTTGTATTATTACTGTTTATCACCGATGAAGGTGTATGACCTTCATCAGTTGAAATAGCCAGTATTCTTTTCTGACCCCTTGTAATAAATTCCCCAATATTTAATATGAGATCTCCTTTAAATTCTGTGTCGAATGTTGATATATCATCGATGTTCCCATGTTCTTCACATATTCTTCTTACAATAGAAAATGACATTTTTGAAGAACTAAGCGATTGGAAATAATGTAATTGTTTCCCTTCATGTTCTCTTTCAGATGCAAATCCAATCGTATATCTTTTTTTAATATCCCGGAGAACTCTTGTAAAACTAACAAGTTTATTGTTATGATATGTAATGCATATTTTAACCCAAACTGGCGCCATCCTAAAATATTTCGGTGTGTGGTACTATTCCTATATAAATAAATCAATAAATAAACTTTAATAGTTGCACATATATAAATTATGGGTGCCCATTTTACCGCAAAAATATTACAGTAGGTATATTCGGGCATATATAACAATCGCATGTAGGCATAAAAAGATCATTATGGTCATTACCGTATTTTCAATCCTGTCTGGATTTTTTCTTAAACTTTAAGAATGTAAATTGGAACATAAGGACATCCAGACCCGTTTGGTGCCGTTTAAGAAACCGCAGTTATTTTCATGTAGGTAGAAAAAAGTACACGTGTGATTACCATGTAGGTATAAATCAGAATATAAGACCCGTGTCCGTCTTGTTTACCGCAAACCGCAAACCGCAAAAAAAAATTGAAAAAAAAATTTTTTATTTTTTTTCAATATTGGTTCCAGCCAGAGTAATTTATTTTTCAATCCTGTCTGGATTTTTTCTTAAACTTTAAGAATGGATCCATTCTCCAATGTCAACAAGATTGGGAGTCAATAAATGTGTACCTTCTGGGATCCAACATTCTTTGATGTTATGAACATATCCTTTGAATATATCCATACACTTATCTTGGGGTATAAGTCCATCCTTTTTACCCAAAACAAGAACAACTTCACATGTAAGATACGTTTGTATACACGCCATAGTCATATTACAAGATTCTCCTATCCAATTTGATATCCTATGAATGCTACCAGCCTTTGAAAAAGTAAACTGATTGTAAAGCATGTAAAAATATACTAGATAATGGTATTTTGCATATAAAGGGAACATATTTACAAGACCTGTTATACTTTTAGAAATATCGTCGAAACTGGGGGAGTTATCCATTATTTCCAAAGGGTCAACTAATTTTTCAAAAACTGATTCCTTATTATCCATGTTCCAGAAACCTGTTGCAGGATTTAATAGTATTACCCTATTGACATTCTTAGTACATTTTCCCATACTGTTTAAAGCTAGAATAGCCCCACAAGATTCTCCTATTATTGTAATTTCTTCGTAATTATTCATACCATCGATAAAATAGACAATACATTTAACCATCTCAGACACATTTGGTAATTTCAGATCATGTGAGATAAACGTATATGTACTGACATTTTCAGAAAGACCCATGACATGAGGATACACACTCAGCCCGGACATGTCTATACCAGGTAGAAAAATTGCACACTTTTTACTAGTCTTATTTCCGTGTGAAACAACAGTCATATCTTCGTTTTCGAAATAAGAAGACACCTTAAACTTGTCCCCCATATCCAATATAGTTTTTTTGTGTATTATGATTGGTGGAAGAAGGAAAGATGCGTATATATGTGACAAGATCTTCATAATATTATACTTTATACGTGTTTTATCATTTGTGAAATATGAACGCGCCTGAGAAATATTATGTAAAATATCAATATAAACCAAGTCTTATCTGATGGAAGAAAGTGGAAATGAAAATTCGTCAAACATTTGTGCGATATGTAGATGCCCAATGGCATCAGGTGAATCATGTGTAACGACAATATGTAATCATGAATATCATTTCAATTGTTTCATGAGAATGGCTAACACCTCTGACACATGTGCTATATGTAGAGCAAGCCTATACCCCGTGGAAGAAACCACAACAGAAACAGAAACAGAAGAATCCGCTAGAACACGTGAGGTAGGTACGAGCTCCGAGGTTATAGAAATTGAAGTTCGACCAGAGGATTTAGAAGGTCTCAGGCAACATGTCCAATCCAGATTAGCTGCTGCTAGACGAAGTAGAACACACGACACAGATGATGACGACATCAATTTGCTAGGATTTGAAGAAGATTCTGATTTAAGATTTAGCAGGTTGACATTTTCTATATTCCAATCGTGTGAACAGGGACAACTTGCCAGGGTAAGGAGTATCATAAGTGAAGAAGATGAAATGAAATATGCGGTAGACGATGACAATAATACATTGGTACACGAAGCAGTATTCTCGGACAGTGAACCTCTACTGAGATACTTGATAAACGATCTGAATCTCCCCGTAAACTGTACAAATAGAGATGGTATGACACCTTTACACTTCGCAGCATACGCTAAGTCTACAAGGACAGCAAATCTTCTAATTAACTGTGGAGCATTTGTAGATCCTAGAGATGATTCCGGGAAAACGCCAATAATGATTGCGTGTCAAAAAAATGACAACCCCATGTGTCTTATGCTTTTAGATAAGGGAGCATCAGTAAGATCTATAGATAAGATGGGTGAAAGTGCGCTACACCATGCATCGAGGGGAAGATGTTTATCATGTATACGAACTCTTATCAGACAACCCAGAGAAGATCTGGATTGTCAAAATTTCATAGGGGATACACCACTACATACCGCGTGTCAGGCAGGGAGTCATACCGCAGTCAGATTTATGCTTACAGGTGGAGCAGACCCGGACATAAAGAATAGATCCGGTGACACACCCATAAACCTAGTTTCAAGGGAAAATTCGAGACTAAGATCCCTGATACAGAGACATTCCAGTATGTAATTCTCGTAAATAAAGTTATTTTTTTTATATATTTAGCATTGTATATAACTATAAATTCTCACAATGGACGGAACAGCATCGTACAAGACATTCAACGCAACCCTTCTGGAATTTGTAAACGAATTATCTGAAACATTCCCAGAATACTTGGAAATTAGCACCGCAAGGGACTCTCTCACTACACTACTTAGTATTCATGACGATAACGAGCTCCCCATGGACAAGTTCCATGAAGCATTCGGAGAACACTTCGACCTAGTTCTATCTAAGAACAGGCAATTGTTTGACAAGGTACAGCTCCCAATGGTAGAAGAATTTAACATGGGTGAAGCGTATGATCTTGCCGATGAAGAGACACAGGAGGCACTATGGCAACATATCACTGGTCTTACCACCATAGCTGTAATGTCTAAGAGTATGAGTCCCGACTTGATCGCATCTATTGGATCGGTGGCAGAATCGTGTGTTGCGAAGATCAGGGATGGTAGTATGACAGAAGAGGAGGCAAAGGATCCCATGAGTATCATGGCACAGATCAGTAAAGATCCTAACCTGATGAAGGCGATCCAGGACGCTCAGGATGCATAAATTTTTAATACTAATTTAAATATAAAGGCGTTTTTATATTAATTATTAAAGTTTGCACCATCACCCACCCACCCCATCAATCACAATTCCAATCTCCCTCCAACAATAACCAAAAATCATCATCTAAAATGATGTCCACACTTTTCTACATGATTGCCCTCATCACTACGGCTGCTTCACAATCTACATGCGGAGAAAAGGGATCCTTCACGATCTCATCTAATACATACCCCGGATCTAACGGGTGCTACAACTACGCTGGTCTAACGGAAAAACAAGACCCACTTTTTTCATCACAACAGGAAGGGGGGAACAGCCTTGTCATTATTTCGGAGTCTGTATTTGACCCCAACTTTGACCAATACTACCTGTTCTTTTACCGGGCTGACGGAGAGACTGTACTTTGCGCATCGAGTACTTTTGCGTACAAGATCGACCACCCTGTAAATATCGATGAGGAAGGAGGATGGTCGTTTTGTTACACGGAGGATGGTAACCAGGATGTTGCGATAGGTGAAATAGATATCACATGTGGTTGCGAGGAAACAGTTGAACCTACTGCGGAGCCTACTGAGGAATCGGTTGATTCTATCGAGGAATCGGTTGATTCTATCGAGGAATCGGTTGATTCTATCGAGGATTCTGTTGATTCTGATTCTATTGAAGATTCGGTCGAGAAGGAGATCGAGGATGAAGAGGAGATGATAGAATCACTGAGGGAAAGTTCTTCTGCATACCCGTTGGATGTCAAATATTTGTCATTCGGGGGAGCGATAGTGATCGGGTACATCTTTTCTATGATGTTTTAAGGAATAAAATTAATTAATTAATTAATACAACAAACACAATGGTGTTTAAGTGTCATAATGACACCAGGAATAATGAATAAATTGTTTCCAATGATTAATATCACCAATGTCTATTATCGATGCACAGGCAATCCAGACATCTGGTGATCTAGTTGTGAAAGATGTAATATGTTCAAATGATCAGAGGATACGTGACATTGATGATACAAATTTGACATCGACAAGATCCTTTTTCGTATACGACGATCCAGATGTGCAAGAAGTTTCCCGTGTCGTTCACGGATTATCAAGTGATAAAGAATCTGGAAGCATCGCAATCCAATCTCTTGAAACCGTTGGTGTTGACCAAAATATGCCAACCAATATTTCATCTTCCGCAGAATGCACGAAATTTCTCACTGGAGACACTGCGAATGTTATCTCCAATATAGGATTGTCATTCGATTCTGACAATTCTGCCATCTTTTTCGGAGGAAGTAAGGAATTTAAGATAGTTCTTGAAACTGGGACACCCTCAAGATTACTATTCCAGTCTTACAATTCAACATCATCGTCGTATGTTACGAAGTTTTCATGCTTATCAAGTTAAATTAAATATTTAAATTTATTATTATATCCAATCACAACCCAGTGTTGGAGTCCAATGAGGTAATTCTCACAAATAATGCCCAGTCAACACCCACAAAATCATATTCGCTACCATCTTCGTTGTAAAACCTGAAACGGATGTCGTGAAGTCTTTTAACGATACCATTAAAGTTGTGATGACCCACCGCACTGAGGGTGTTCAAGAAATTCACCAAATCCGCACCACTGAACAATTGAATTCTCGCGAAGAATCTATCCCTAGAGTTGGGGATAAAGACATTACCAATGTCCTGGTCGTCGACAGTTGCTCTGACGAGGATAACACGTCTTCCTCTGCTCAAATCGAATCTGTTGGGACTAATGTATGTCGTATGGAGGCCAGTTGTAGGATTGATAGGTGCGAGATAAGTAATACCGTCATCAAACCCATCCATGGACTCTATAGTTGTTTCAATTGTAGACCCGGACTGACCCTTTACCAGGGACGAAGTGGGGAATAAGAAGGAAACGTTGAAGGCATCAGAAGAAACGTCTATAGAATCAATAGTGAACACTATACCGTCCAGGTCAGTTGTTGTAAACCCAGAGAATTCCACAATCTCTCCCGCAACAAACCCAGTGTCAACGTCAGGTGTGATTGTAAGAATAACCACATTATTATCCGATGAAACCATGTCTATAGATGTCACGGTGAAAGAGGACGAAGTAGTCGTTGAGACAGTGATAGAAGTTCCTGCCCATAGTGTGTCGGGATCTATGTCGATTTCGAAATGGGTGTCATCATGTGTAGTCCCCACTCTGTAAATACCACCATCCAGGAAAGGAACGGTTCCTACCAGCGTACAGTAGTCATCGGACGAAAGGAAAGCTGGGACATTGAGCAATATCATAGGGGACATAACTCCATCTTCCATGTCTTGCGCAAAAGGAGATCCCATAGCCAACACATCGAACTGTGTGTCTTTGGACATTTCAAGGTCAATAAGTCCAAATCCTGCCACTTCTCCAACAGAATTCCTCGACGAATATGGTACCATGGTAGAAAGAAGAGCCAGTACATCAGAATCATCGAAATCAGAGAAATCTCCAATGATTGTAACAGACCTGGAATCAATGTTAGCGATGGCCTGAACTTCCCTGTCAACAAGGTTGTGTATCTTTAGGGTAAGAAGGGCTCCAGGAGCCAAGATATTTTCATAAGGTGCTAGGAATGTTACCGAAGCTTCAGTGTCGGAAGTCTTGGTAAATGTGGTGATCTGCAATGTCTCGGTACATACATGGATATTGAACTCTACGTCACCTGAAGAAATAACTGCAACTTTCCCGAATGGGCCAGACGACAAAAAGTTGTAAGTGTTGACGAGAACTGTTCCGGAAGCATATACTGTTGGGCTCTGGATAGAAAGTTCAAGAGACACAGCAAGATTGGTAATGGTGTAACCACCTGTACTGGCCTTGAGACCGAAAAAGTTATAGTTCCCCTCAGAAATCTTTTCACTCAGGTAAAATGTATTGTTGGTTTGGTCAATGGCATAACGTGTGTGAGGGATTTCGAAGTTTAAGATATCCATACTTAGAACATTAGGGATCTTGTCGAAAGACAGCTGACAATCATTAGAAGTTGGGTAAGCGGCCCTATCACGATCTCCAGACGAGACATTGAGATAAGTGGTGACAAATTTACTCCTTTCGTCCCCATTGACCCTAGGGTCCATTTCATTCATGCGTGCCATTTAGTTAGTCGTAATATTATAATCTTTACTTTGTACACATGTGTTCTGCCATTCTTTTCCTATATTGTACAATCAACCAGTCATATTCTGTTAGTATTTGTTTTACTGGGACACCAGGACTATACATATTTTCCAATATAAACTTGTCTTCGGCTAGGGTCTGGAGCATAAAATACTCAAATGCTTGGTCAAGTACATACGCCGTCAAGAAATTGCGATGGAGTCCCCAGAACAATCTAGTCTTCTTTTCACCAATTGGTAGAAAATGAACTCTGACAGACTTAATCATTTCGTCCCCGAACGTGACTCTTGACATGGCGGAACATGGTTCTCTGAAAGAATTATACACAGATACGGTGTCTTTTTCGGTGTTGTCCAAGAAGTTTGCAAGAGATTTGGCCCCTGTCTTGTAGAAGAAATGAACCCCTCTGTCTTCTGGGAAATTAACAGTGTCTATTATTGGACTAGGGTCTATATTGTTTCCAAACGAGTGGACCACATTTATGTGACAGAAGTCTATTAGGTTCTCAACTGCGCTAAATATATCACAGTTGATGTCACAGTGACCGTATATACTGACGAAATCTATATCGTTATCCAAAATGGTTGTCTCTAATTCATTTGCATGGAATATCGGTTCTTTATCCGATCCCATATATGCCCATATTAAATTATCATATACTTTATTTTTGTAAAGTTGAAGAGATCCCTTTACATGTTTGACATCTGAGCTGGCCATGAATGACACTACCTCTGATGTCTGACAATCAAACTCCATCCCGTGGTATGGACACACCACACAGTCGTTTTCAACTGTTCCTCCAGACAACTTAGCTCCACGATGAGGACACCTATCGTCGAATACAGAATATGTTCCATCTGATAATCTAATAACAGACACACTTGAATCGATCAAGTCGAAATTATATATCTTTTTATTGATTATATCTCTTTCCTGACATATTGGAATCCACGAAGATTTATACAGCTGTTTAACATCAGCAGATGCAAAGTTCGTATTTATAGCCATCTGAGCATGATGGAACCCAAGCATTTTCATATATGATCTTATATTATATTTTATTTATTCCTGGTACTCCCGATTCTCCAAATAAAATATTAATCCTTCTGGAGTGTAAATTCTCCAAGACTAATCTTTCCTTGGCAACAACGAGTTATGCTAGATGGAGAAACTCTTAATGACTTTGATGCTTCTCCACGCGATGCAAAAGTATTCATTAAATCCCCTTGTAGATCGTATTGCCTGACCTTTATACGAGTACTACCTCGAGAAATGGGATCTATATGTTCAGGAGCTTCATTTTTGTGCCTCCACATAAATTTATATGCAGAAAGGCTAATCTTACATGCATGTATTATACTTGAGGAATCTCCATTAACTTCTCTAGCTGCATCTGACGCACTACGAAACTCTTGTAAACGAGTACCACCAAGGCTATATTGCACAACCGGAGTTAGGGATTGAACAAGGCCGGTATCGACAGCATGTTGACTATTTTCAGACGGAGAAACCCACTCCAGATTCTCAATGTTGTTATTGAAACCAACCCCATCCTTATGATTTACGTAAATCTTTCCATCATCACCTGGTTCGCCTAAAAAAGCTGCTATAATCAACCTATGTACTTTGTAGATTTTACCTTTTATCTTAACAGCAAAATATTTTACAGGCCTACCTATTAAATACCCAGTTGTCCAGTTATTTCCCTGTAATACAAGGCCACATGTACTTACTTTTACAACTTTATAGTTCTCTTTAAAGAACCATGAAGGCACTGTTTTGATTATACTTCCCTTTTTAGGTAATAATTTATCATACTTGAGATGACCTCCCTCAACGTTTACGACTGAATCTCTTCTTAACCATAAACGTAGGGTCATTCTGTTGATACCAAATTTTCGTGCCGCTGCTGCGACTGATTTATATGATACATTTCCACCATGAGTGATAAAAATCACATTACATCCTTTTGCGTGAACCTTTTTAGTATTACGACGTTGTAAAGATTTCGTCGCCCATCTGAGATTGTTAATATTGTTATTTTTCCAATTACGATCAATATGGTCAACAGTGTGATTTTTTGATGGTGGAGGACCGTAGAAGGTTTCACAAGAAATGCGATGGATAAATTTCATATGTGTCGTAACTCCGTGTAATAAAACACCCCCTTGAATTGTGGGTTTCAGAATGTGACCTTTTGAGTTTCGGACATTACTTAAAGACGATACGTCATAATGAGAGTATTCTGGTATCGTAACTTGTTTCCATTCCTCAGTCATCTTATGAACTTTCGTATTGTACATTAACAATATAATTATTCATAACAGAAACATTGTCCATATGGTATGTCAATAGAGGATGTGTATATTACCTAGGTAAGATGATATGTTAAATAAACAAAAAACTCAAGTGTCCATAAGGAATTACGTAAAATGTCCGTATGGTATGTCCATAACACTATTTAAAAAGTGCCTAGTAATTAATAACCGTTAACTATACATAGAGAACATTGTGTCCGTAAGGACGTAATTCCTTATGGACCAGTTTAAAATAGTGGACGTAAAATGATAAGATTCTGTTAAGCTAGGTATTATTGGAATATTGTGAGAATAAGAAAACCACTAATCGGTCCGTAAGCTTACGGACCGATTAGTGTCATTTTTGTATATGTAGCATGTTATACGAAACACATGTTTCAGTAGGTAAATGGTATGTATTCCTTACGGACCGATTTAATTGATTTTGTTCCAAATGCACATATAAGAGTGTGATACATGTAGGTAGGAATGAGATGAAATGACAGGGATTTAGGGAATTAGCGGACGTACGCAAAATGCGCGGGATGTAAGTTTTTTTTGAAAAAACTTTTTTTTTTTCAAAATTTTTATTTTTTTCCAGCCAGAGTTTATTTTTGAGAAATCTGCGAAGCATCCCCAACCCCCCTTCGTAAAATAATCCCATATTACAGTTTGAAACCTAGAGACATCTCTGCCTGTCCATTTTAGAATAATAACGATACATGATTGTTGTGGGGAGGGTGGTGTAATATTAAATGTTAAAAATGAGTTTCAACTTATCAGGATTTAATATTTTTAACCACCAACGGTGTCACAACCGAATAATGCCGAATACGTTGCGTAGAGCCACACATGTGTATTGCACGTACTGTGGAACTAATTTACACGACTATGGACAGGAACAGTGTGACAAATGTCTAGTCCCATTCGATAATGACTGGATCGTATCGTGTTATCACGAAGTAAACAAGTTATCAATGTATAGAAGAATGAAGTGTATGTTCATAAGTATGTATTATAGGTCTAAGAAGTGCTTAGGTATTAATTAATCCAACATCATACGTGTAACTTTTTCACGTATAATTGACATTTTCTGCTGGGTACGCACTTTAGCGGAAGATATAACTCTAGACTCTTC
>Ga0308016_10000346_pt1 | contig 23983 bp, 20 predicted proteins | sample Neamet233_FD_203129 | JGI IMG/M metagenome (GOLD analysis project Ga0308016, IMG submission 203129) | Marine microbial communities from water near the shore, Antarctic Ocean - #233 | ecosystem: Environmental > Aquatic > Marine > Unclassified | place: Southern Ocean | collected 2014-07-28
ATGGATCAAGATTACACGCTAATTATTTTAGAACTGGAGGTGTACACCAAGATATTCCACAAAAATTAGTAGATGATATTGGTAATTTTTGTAAAACTTTTCCAAAAATAATTGATGATTTAGAAAGTCTGCTAACAGACAATAGAATTTTTAAACAAAGAAATGTTGAAATAGGAATTGTAAGCAAGCAAGAAGCGTTAGACCATAGTTTCTCTGGTGTAATGTTGAGAGGTTCAGGCGTTGCCTGGGATTTAAGAAAATCACAACCATATGAGTGTTACAAGAATTTAAATTTTAAAATACCTATTGGAAAAAACGGAGATTGTTTTGATAGATATTTATGCAGAATGGAGGAAATGAGAGAAAGTGTAAAAATTATAGAACAATGCATAAGTAAAATGCCAAAAGGTGAAATAAAATCTATTGATGGAAAAATTTCACCACCTAACAGACAAGAATTAAAAGATTCTATGGAAGCTTTAATTCACCATTTCAAACTATTTACTGAAGGATATAGAGTTCCTGCAGGAAATGTTTATACCGCGGTAGAAGCTCCGAAAGGAGAGTTTGGTGTTTATTTGATATCAGATGGAAGCAATAAGCCTTATCGTTGTAAAATAAGAGCTCCTGGATTTTCACACTTGCAAGCTATGGACTACTTGATCAGAGGACATATGTTAGCAGATGTTCCAGCTGTATTAGGATCGTTAGATATAGTATTTGGTGAGGTAGACAGATGAGTTTAAAAAAAATTCATGATCAGCAACCAGAATCTTTTGAATTTACAAAAGTAAATATCGATGCTGCTGAAAAAATATTAAAAAAATATCCTGAGAACAGAAAAAAAAGTGCTGTCATGCCATTTTTGTATTTAGCTCAAAGACAAAATAAAAATTGGATACCCTTAACCGCTATGAAATATATAGCTAAATATCTAGAGATGCCCTACATCAAAGTTTACGAGGTTGCTACCTTTTATACAATGTATAACCTAGCACCAGTTGGAAAATATTTTTTACAAGTTTGTACCACAAGCCCTTGTCTGATTAGAGGCGCTGATAAAGTAGTAAAAATTTGTAAAGAAAAAATATCTAAAGAAGAAAATACATTATCAGAAAATAAACTTTGTTCATGGCTTGAGGTTGAATGTTTAGGAGCTTGTGTAAATGCCCCAATGATGCAAATTAACAATGACTACTATGAAGATCTAGATGAAAAAAATACAATTGATATTATTGATTCATTACTTGCAGACAAACCTATTAAACCAAAATCTTTCAGAAATAGAACTAGTTCTGCTCCTGAAACAGATAAACCAATCTTGAATGGTGGCAAAAATGCTTAAAGAAGAAAACAAAATATTCAAAAATCTTTACAATTCTCTTGGTTGGGAAATTGATAAAGCCGTAGAGAGAGAAGATTGGAGTAACACTAAAGAAATTATCTCTAAAGGTCGTGAATGGATTATAAGTGAAGTTAAAGCTTCAGAACTAAGGGGAAGAGGTGGAGCTGGTTTTTCAACTGGACTTAAATGGTCATTTGCTCCAAAAGAAGTTGGTTCTAGACCTCATTATTTAGTCATTAACGCAGATGAATCAGAGCCTGGAACTTGTAAGGATAGAGATATAATTAGATTTGAACCACAGAAATTAATAGAAGGATGTTTAATCGCAGGCTACGCTGTTAATGCGCACGTATGTTATATTTATATAAGAGGTGAGTATTTTAACGAAGGAAACAGATTGCAAGAAGCAATTGATCAAGCTTACAAAAAAAACTTCTTAGGAAAAAATGCTTGTGGTGCTGGATGGGATTTTGATATTCATGTGCATTTTGGAGCTGGTGCTTATATTTGTGGAGAAGAAACAGCTTTACTAGAAAGCTTAGAAGGGAACAGAGGTCAACCAAGACTTAAACCTCCATTTCCTGCACTAGTAGGGTTATACGGTTGTCCTACAATAGTTAACAATGTTGAAACAATAGCGGTTGTACCAACAATATTAAAAAAGGGTGCAAAGTGGTTTGCTTCTCTTGGAAAACCAAAAAATACTGGTACAAAAATTTTTTGTATTTCAGGAAATGTTAATCGACCGTGTAATGTTGAAGAAGAAATGGGCATACCTTTAAAAGATTTAATAGAAAAACATGCAGGAGGAGTAATCGGTGGTTGGGATAACTTACAGGCGGTAATACCAGGTGGATCCTCAATGCCTTTATTACCAAAAAAAACTTGTGATTCCATCACTATGGATTTTGACTCATTGATAGCAAATAAAAGCGGATTAGGAACTGCAGGTGTGGTTGTTATTAACAAAGACCAAGATATTGTTAAATGCATGACGAGAATAGCTAGATTTTACAAACATGAAAGTTGTGGTCAATGTACTCCTTGCAGAGAAGGAACAGGTTGGATGTGGAGAATTTTAGAAAGAGCTGGAAGAGGTGAAGCAACTTTTGCCGATATACATTTACTTGACGATGTAACTAAACAAATTGAAGGACACACTATTTGTGCTTTTGGAGAAGGCTCGTCTTGGCCAGTACAGGGCTTGTTAAGACATTTCAGAAAAGAAATAGAAAAAAAATGTATAGGTGAGCCTGTTTTTAAAAAATCAAATAAAAATCCTTATCTAGTAGATCAACATCTTTTAGAAAGTGAAAATGCCTAAAATAAATATTAACGGAAAAGAAATTGAATTTGAAAAAGGAATGACTGTTTTGCAGGCATGTGAACTTGCTGATGTAGAAATTCCAAGATTCTGTTATCACGAAAAACTATCAATCGCAGGAAATTGTAGAATGTGTTTAGTTGAAATGGAAAGATCGGCTAAGCCAATAGCTTCATGTGCAATGCCGGCAGCCGAAGGTATGAATATAAAAACCAATACAGAATTTGTAAAAAAAGCACGTAAAGGAATGATGGAATTTTTACTTGCGAACCACCCACTTGATTGTCCTGTTTGTGACCAAGGTGGTGAGTGTGATTTACAAGACCAGTCTTTATTTTATGGATTTGATAAATCAAGATTTTCTGAAAAAAAAAGAGCAGTAAAAGACAAATATATGGGTCCATTAATCAAAACGCAAATGACAAGATGTATTCACTGCACAAGATGCGTACGATTTGCCGAAGAAATTGCCGGTGTTCCAGAAATAGGAGCTATCGGGAGAGGAGAGAGCATGGAAATCACAACTTATCTAGAACAATCAATGACTTCTGAATTGTCAGCAAACGTTATTGATTTATGTCCCGTGGGAGCGCTTACATCTAAACCTTACGCTTTTGAAGCAAGACCTTGGGAGTTAAAAAAAACAGAAAGCATAGATGTAATGGATGCTGTAGGTTCTAATATTAGAGTAGATACCTATGGTTGGGAAGTTAAGAGAGTATTACCAAGATTAAATAATGAAATTAACGAAGAATGGATCTCAGATAAAACAAGATATGCCTGCGACGGACTATTAAAACAAAGACTAGACGTACCTTATATCAAAAAAGGAAATAAATTAGAAAAATCCACTTGGGATGAAGCAATCGAACTAATATCAAATAAAATAAAATCTACTAAACCCGAACAAATAGCAGGTCATATAGGTGACATGGTTTCTATTGAGACAATTTTTTCTTTTAAAAATTTATTAAAAAAAATTGGTACTAATAACTTTGATTTTAGAGAAAAGAAAATCTATATCGATCCAACAGATAAAATGAATTATATATTTAATTCATCCATTCAAAGCATCGAAGATAGTGATCTTATTTTACTGATCGGCACAAACCCAAGACACGAAGCAACAATAGTCAACGCAAGAATAAGAAAAGCTTTTGTAAAAAATAAAACAGCAGTTTATTCCATTGGTAACCCTGGAGATTTGACTTACGAGTATACTTTGTTAGGTGACGACGTTAATGATATTAAAAATATTTTTGACGAAAAAAGTGAAATAAATAAAAAATTAAAAAAAGCAGAAAAACCAATTTTTATTTTTGGTGAGTCAGTTTTAGAACTTAAAAATTCAAAATATATTTTAGAGAAAACAAAATATTTTTTGATAGAGAATAATTTTATCAACGAGACATGGAATGCTTTAAATATATTGGTACAAAATGCCTCTACAGTCGGTGCTATAGACTCTGGGTTTTACAATATAGATAAAAATAATAATTTTATATTTTTTGATAAACTTAAAAATAAAGAATTTAAATTATTATATTTAGTTGGTTCCGATAACCTTGAAATAAAAAAAAATGATGAGTTTATTGTTTATCAAGGATCACACGGAGATAAAAATGCGTCTATAGCTGATGTTGTTTTACCAAGTGCTGCATACACAGAACAAAATGGACTATTTGAAAATTTAGAAGGTAGAGTACAAGAGTGTAGGAAAGCTTCGTATCCAACAAATGAGGCTCTAGAAGACTGGAAAATTTTTAATTTAATTAATAAAAGTCTTAATAATTCAAACTTATTTTTAGATTTTTTATCTATTAGAAAGTTAGCTATTCAAGAAATTCCAAATTTTTCAGAAATTGATTTATTACCAAAAAGAAATAAGTCGGTTAAAAATAACACATTATTAGAAGCCACTAGTGAAAAAATAATAATTAAAGATATTGATTATTATTTTAGCAATTCAATTGCTAGAGCATCGAAGACTATGAGTGACTGTAGAAATATACTCAACAATAATAAAAAAAATGGAACAATTAGTTAGATGGAATATTTAAATATATTATTAAGTGAACTATATAAGATTATGTTTGTTTTAATTCCAGTTCTAGTTTCTGTTGCTTTAGCAGTTTGGTTAGACAGAAGAATATGGGGCGCAGTTCAAAAAAGAAAAGGACCAAATGTAGTCGGTCCTTTCGGATTATTACAAACTGTTGCAGATGCATTAAAATATATCTTTAAAGAAATTATTATTCCAGCAAGTTCAAATAAAGTTATATTTGTGTTAGCACCTGTTGTTACAATGACGTTAGCATTAGTGGCATGGGCAGTCATCCCTTTTGATAACGAACTAGTACTAGCTGATATAAACGTGGGCATACTTTATCTTTTTGCAGTTTCTTCTTTAGGTGTTTATGGAATTATAATGGGTGGCTGGGCATCAAATTCTAAATACCCTTTTCTTGGTGCAATAAGGTCTGCTGCACAAATGGTGTCATATGAAGTTTCAATTGGAATAATTATAATTAATGTTCTTTTATGTGTCGGTTCATTAAATTTAAAAGACATTGTTAATGCGCAACAAAGTTTATGGTTTGTAGTTCCTTTATTTCCAATGTTTGTGGTTTTTTTTATTTCTGCATTAGCAGAAACAAATAGGCCACCATTTGATTTGCCAGAAGCTGAAGCAGAACTAGTTTCAGGTTATCAAACTGAATATTCAGGCATGATGTATGCCATGTTTTGGTTAGGAGAATATGCAAATATTTTACTTATGTGCGCTATGGGTGCCATTTTGTTTCTAGGTGGATGGTTGCCTCCATTTGACATTTTTCCCTTTAATGTAATACCAGGTCCATTATGGATGATTTTAAAAATATTATTCATATTCTTTTTATTTGCTTTAGTTAAAGCAATTGTTCCAAGATATCGATATGATCAATTAATGAGACTTGGATGGAAAATATTATTACCATTCTCTTTATTTTATGTTGTATTAACAGCTAGTTATCTTTTTTATTTCGACAAACTTCCAGTAAGGACATTTTAAATGAAAATAAGTAGATTTTTAAAAACAATTTTTTTGTTAGAGTTTGTTTCAGGTCTTTTAATAGCAACTAGAGAAATATTTAGACCAAAAAAAACCATTAATTACCCTTATGAGAAAGGTTCTTTGAGCCCAAGATTTAGAGGTGAGCATGCCTTAAGAAGATATCCCAGCGGAGAAGAGCGTTGTATAGCTTGCAAGCTTTGCGAAGCAGTTTGTCCTGCACAAGCCATAACAATAGAATCTACAGAAAGAGATGACGGAAGCAGAAAAACAACACGATACGATATCGACATGCTAAAATGTATTTACTGCGGTCTCTGTCAAGAATCATGTCCTGTAGAAGCAATAGTTCAAGGACCAAATTTTGAATTTTCTACAGAAACTCGAGAAGAACTTTATTATAATAAAGAAAAATTAATGGATAACGGAGATAGATGGGAAGATGTCTTAGCTAAAAACATAAGACTAGACAAACCATACAGATAAAATGTTAGCGCATACTATTTTTTTCTATTTTTTTTCAATAATTACCGTCGGATCTGCACTAATGGTTATTGCAAGTAAAAACACTGTGCACGCAGTTTTTTTTCTTATCCTAGATTTTATTTCAGTTGGATGTCTTTTTATCATGATTGGTGCGGAATTTTTAGGAATGATTATGCTTATTGTTTATGTAGGAGCAGTTGCAGTGTTATTTTTATTTGTCGTAATGATGCTTAATGTAGCTGAACAAAAACAGTCATGGTTTAGAGGCTTAAAATCAACACACATACCTGTAGGCTTAATTGTAAGTATAATTATTCTTTTAGAAGTTTTAGTAGTTATTGGCGGCTGGAAATACAAAACTAATTTTATTAATACAGATTCTATAGTTATAGATTCTAATCTTTCTAATACGCATCAACTCGGGCGTGTTCTTTACACGGACTATATATATTTATTTCAAATAGCTGGAATAATTTTATTATTATCGATGATTGGCGCAATTGTTTTAACCTACAGAAAAAGAGAAGGCGTTAAAAGACAAAGTTATATAAATCAAATTTCAAGAGAAAGTAAAACATCTATAGAAATTGTTGAGGCAGATTTTAATGCTGGAGTAAAAATAGATGATTAATATTGAACTAGGTCATTATTTAACCCTCGGTGGCGTAATTTTTTTACTCGGAGTTGTAGGCATATTTTTAAATAGAAAAAATATAATCGTAATTTTAATGTCTGTTGAATTGATTTTATTATCAGTAAATATAAACCTTGTAGCTTTTTCAACATACTCAAACGAAATAGTTGGTCAAATTTTTACTTTTTTTATACTGACTGTTGCAGCAGCAGAAGCAGCAATAGGTTTAGCAATTATTGTTTCTTACTACAGAAACAAAGGTTCAATTAGAGTACAAGATATTAATGAGATGAAAGGTTAGATGTCTTATTTAATAGTATTTTTACCTTTAATAGGTGCCTTACTTGGCTACAGTTTAAAATCTTTAGGAGATAGGTATTCTGAGATAATAACTACAACATTTTTATTTTTATCAGCAATTTTATCAATAATAATTTTTTATAATGGAATTATTTATGGAGAGTATGCAAATTATAAAATAATTGACTGGATCACCTCAGGTAATCTCAAGGTTGACTGGTCAATTAACATAGATCCATTAAGCTCGATAATGTTAGTTGTTGTAACTTCCGTCTCATCTTTAGTGCACTTGTATTCAATAGGGTACATGAGTCACGATCCAAACAAACCAAGGTTTATGTCTTACCTGTCTCTATTTACATTTGCTATGTTGATGCTGGTAGTTTCTGATAATTTTTTACAATTATTTTTTGGCTGGGAAGGTGTAGGACTGTGTTCTTATCTTTTAATAGGTTTTTGGTACAAAAAAAATTCCGCTAACAATGCAGCTATAAAAGCTTTTTTGGTGAATCGAGTAGGAGATTTTGGACTCGCTATCGGCATATTTTTAATTTTTAATTATTTTGGTACAGTAAATTATGAAGAGGTTTTTGCTAAAGTTGCAGAAAATTCAGCTAAAGAAATTAATTTTCTTGGACTGGATATAAATTTAATCACATTAATTTCTCTAACTTTATTTATTGGAGCAATGGGCAAGTCAGCACAATTTTTATTTCACACATGGTTACCAGACGCAATGGAAGGACCAACACCAGTGTCAGCATTAATTCATGCAGCCACAATGGTTACAGCAGGTGTTTTTTTAGTTGTTAGATGCTCTCCTATTTTTGAATATTCACAAATTGCTTTAAATTTTATTGCAGTAGTCGGAATGATAACAGCAGTGTTCGCGGCTTCAGTTGCATTAGTGCAAAATGATATTAAAAAAATTATTGCATATTCAACTTGCAGCCAATTAGGCTACATGTTTTTTGCAGCTGGTGTAGGCGCTTATCATGTTGCAATTTTTCATTTATTTACACATGCTTTTTTTAAAGCCTTATTATTTTTAGGGGCAGGTTCTGTAATTCATGCTTTTAAAGACGAACAAGACATAAGAAGAATGGGAGGTGTTTGGAAAAAAATTCCTTATACTTGGTGCTTAATGCTAATAGGAACATTGGCATTAACAGGATTTCCCTTTTTATCAGGATTCTACTCTAAAGATGCAATCATTGAGTTTGCTTATTTTAAAAATTCTAACATTGGATATTACGCTATGACAGTAGGAATCCTTACGGCATTTTTAACTGCAATTTATTCATGGAGACTATTTTTTAAAACTTTTCATGGTAAATACAACAATCCGGACAGACCGATTGAAGAAACAAAGGAGTCTCCACTAGTTATGTTAATACCATTAATTTTTCTTGCATCTGGTGCTTTGTTTGCAGGTTATGCTTTTAAAGAATTATTAATAGGTGATAATTATTTAGACTTTTGGAAAAAGTCTATTTTCTTTATTAAAGAAATAGAACATTTACATTTGCCGCTTTGGCTTCTGCTCTCAACTCCGTTTCTTGTAGTAAGCGCAATACCTCTTTCTTATTATTTGTACATTAAAAACACTGATATTCTCTCTGGAGTAAGAAAATTAAATGAACCCCTTTATAATTTTCTATTAAACAAATGGTACTTTGATGAACTTTATGAAGCTATATTTGTTAAGCCCCTAAAATTAATTGGTGCATTTCTTTGGAAGAAGGGTGATCAAAATACTATAGACCGATTTGGACCAGACGGTTTTTCAAAAGTTATTAAATACTTTTCTAATAAAGCGGTAAAATTTCAAAGTGGGTATATTTATGATTACGCTTTTGTAATGCTTTTAGGCCTTTCCTTTTTGCTAACCTATCTAATGATTAAATAAAATGAATTTTCCAATACTTTCATCAATAACTCTTCTGCCTGCCCTAGGTGCTTTATTTATTTTATTTTCAAAAAGTGAAAAAAATGAAAATAGAAATGCAATTAACCTTTCTCTATTTACAAGTGTGATAAATTTATTCCTAGCTATTTTCTTATGGCATTCTTTTGACAAAAGCTTTATTGGATTCCAATTTGTGGAAGAACAAAACTGGATAAGCGGATTTATAAAATTTAAATTTGGAATAGATGGTATATCAATTTTATTTATAGTTTTAACTGCATTCATTGCTCCAATTTGTATTATTTCTTGCATCAACAGTGTCAAGACTAGACTTAAGGAATTTTTAATAGCAATATTAATTCTAGAAACATTTATGATAGGTGTTTTTTGTTCTTTAGATCTTGTACTTTTTTATATTTTTTTTGAAGCAGGTTTAATACCCATGTTTTTAATTATTGGTATATGGGGAGGTCCAAAGAGAGTTTACGCAGCTTTTAAATTTTTTTTATTTACTTTGCTAGGCTCCGTTTTAATGCTAGTTGCAATTATTTCTATTTATTGGATCACCGGCACAACTGATGTCACGCAAATTTTTGAAATTAAAATACCAGTTAAATATCAATACGTTTTATGGCTGGCCTTTTTCAGTTCATTCGCAGTTAAAATGCCTATGTGGCCTGTGCATACTTGGTTACCTGACGCTCATGTTGAGGCCCCAACGGCCGGCTCTGTAATACTTGCTGCTATTTTATTAAAAATGGCAGGATATGGCTTTTTGAGATTTTCAATTGGAATGTTTCCTGTTGCTTCTGAATATTTTGTTCCTTTAATTTACACACTTAGTATTATTGCAATTATTTACACATCTTTAGTTGCGCTCATGCAAGAAGATATGAAAAAACTTATTGCTTATTCTTCAGTTGCTCATATGGGGTTTGTTACCTTAGGAATTTTTACTTTTACATCTCAAGGTATGGAAGGAAGTATTTTTCAAATGTTAAGCCACGGACTCATCTCTGCTGCTCTTTTCTTGTGTGTTGGTGTTCTCTATGACAGGGTTCACTCTAGACTCATTAGTTCATATGGGGGGATAGTTAATATTTTACCAAAATATTCTCTAGTTTTTGCAGTATTTACGCTTGGAGCTTTAGGCTTGCCAGGCACCAGTGGTTTTGTTGGAGAAATCTTAATTTTGATAGGAGCTTTCCAGAAAAGTTTCTTGGTTGCAGTACTAGCGAGTATAGGAATAATTTTAGGAGCGGCTTATATGCTTTGGTTATATAAAAGGGTAGTTTTTGGAAAGTTAGAAAAAACAGAACTTAAAGAACTTAAAGACTTAAATTTGTCAGAAGGAATTGTTCTTTTTTCACTTGTGGCCCTTGTATTATGTTTTGGATTTTATCCAAATTTAATTTTAGATACTGTTCATGTTTCAGTTGAAGAATTAATTAAAAACTATGAACAAGCAATAATTTTTAACTTAAGCACAGTAAAATAATGGAAAATTTTAATTTAATATTACCTGAAATATTTCTCTCACTATCTATTTTTGTGACTTTATTAATAGGAGTATTTTTCAAAGATAGTTACAAACTGGTTACAAATATAACCTATTTAATTATAATATCTTTATTATTAATTATTTTTAACTCATTTAATGAAAGTGGTAATTTATTTTCTAATAGTTTTGTCTCTAATTCATTTATAAATTTTTTTAAAATTTTAATTTTGCTAGGTACATTATTTGTCATGTTCATTTCCCAAAGCTTTATAAAAGAAATGAAAATTAACTATTTTGAATACCCACTACTATTACTTTTCTCAGTTTTAGGAATGTTCTTCATGATAAGTTCTAACGACTTAATGTCTTTTTATTTAGGTTTAGAGTTACAGTCTTTGGCTCTATATATTCTAGCGTCAATAGATAAAAATAATTTAAAATCAAATGAATCTGGAGTAAAATATTTTGTACTAAGCGCCTTATCTTCTGGGCTTTTACTTTATGGATGCTCACTTTTGTATGGTTTTACCGGTTCAACAAATTTCGAAGAAATTAATTTAAAAACTGAACTAGAGAATACCGGTGCTATTTTTGCAATGGTTTTTATTTTAGTAGGTTTAGCATTCAAAATATCGGCAGTTCCTTTTCATATGTGGACACCAGATGTTTACCAAGGATCACCAAGCTCTGTGACAAGTTTCTTTGCAGTTGTTCCAAAGATTGCAGGTATAGCTATACTTATTAGATTTGTTCAGATTCCTTTCGAGCAATTAATAGATCAGTGGCAAAATATTTTAGTTTTTATGTCACTAGCATCCATGATTTTAGGTGCTGTTGCAGCGATTGGACAAACAAACATAAAGAGACTTATTGCATATAGTTCTATTGGTCATATTGGTTATGCTTTAGCGGGTATTTCAACCGGTACTGTAATGGGCTACAATAGCAGTATTACTTACATTTCAATTTATATAATTATGAATTTGGGTGCATTTGGATGTATTTTTCTAATGAAAAAAGATGGTAAGTACTGCGAGGACATTGCGGATTTAGCAGGAATATCAAAACAAAACCCGTTATTAGCAATTTCATTTTTAATAATCATGTTTTCTTTAGCCGGTATTCCACCTCTAGCAGGTTTTTTTGCTAAATTTTATATTTTTATGTCTGTTGTAGAAAGTGGGATGTACACATTAGCAATTATTGGATTGCTAAGCACAGTTATTTCAGCTTTTTATTATTTAAGAATTATTAAGATTATCTACTTTGATGAAATAAAAAATCCTTTTGATAAAATAAAAAATTTTGGAATAACAAGCACTGTATTCTTAAGTTGTTCAATACTCGTTTTATTTTTCTTATATCCTTCAATTTTAAATAATATTGTTAATATGTTATCAATAAATTAATGAAATTAAAAATTGTAAAATTTAAAAGCGTGAAAAGTACTAACGACGAAGCTATTAAATTAATAAGATCAAATAAGTATCTTTTGGGATTAGTTTCTACAGATTATCAAAGCAAAGGAAGAGGTACAATGGGTAAAAAATGGATTTCATACAAAGGAAATATTTTTGTTTCAATATTTTTCAAAGTTAATTTAATAAAAATAAAGATAGAAAATTATTTGACAATTAATGCAAATATTATCAAAAAAATATTAAATCAATATACAAAAAAAATTGTAAAAATAAAAAAACCAAACGATTTATTAATCAATCAAAAAAAAATCTGTGGAATATTGCAAGAAGTAATTATCCACAATAAAGAAAAATATTTAATCACTGGAATTGGTATAAATACGGAAATTATTCCTCCAAATAAAAATTTTAATTGTACTTCTTTAAAAATCCACTCAGATAAAAAGATCAATAATAAAATTATTATTGACAAAATAAAAAAAAATTACGATATATTGATTTATGATATAAATACTTACAGTTCTTTACATGTAAAAAGTAAATATAAGTAAATAAATGAAAATATTAGTAGGAGATATAGGTAATACATTAACCAAATTATGTTTAGTTAATGAAATGTCAAAGATTGTTAGGGAGTATAATATTGAAACAGCAAAAATATTTCAGGAAAAAATTTTAATTAAATTCTTAAACTCTATCTTAAATGAAAAAATAAAGAAAAAAGTTTTATTTTCTAGTGTTGTACCAAAAGCTTATCATAGGATTAAAAAAATTCTTAAAATAAAAAAATATCAAGTTTTTGAAATAAAAAAACTTCAACTCAAAGATTTAATAAAGATCAAAATTGATAAATATACCCAGTTAGGATCAGACAGAATTGCCAATGCGATTGGAGCATATAGTTTATATAAAAAAAACTGTTTAATTATCGATTTTGGAACAGCAACTACATTTGATATTGTGAGAAATCCCGGTATTTACGAAGGTGGTGTTATCGCTCCAGGGGTCAAACTTTCCATATTAAACTTAAATCGTTCTACTGCTTCTTTGCCCTTATTTGAATTAAAAATTAACTCAAAAACCTTTGGAAAGAACACAAAAGACGCCCTTAACGCTGGTTTTCTTTGGGGTTATCAAGGTTTGGTAAATAATATAGTACAAAAAATTAAAACTTCTTTTAATTGTAACTTTAAGATAATTTTAACTGGCGGATATTCAAAAACTTTTTCTAAATTTATTAATAATAATTCAACTATTGAGCCAAACATTACTATAAAAGGTATCATGCATATTTATAAAAACTTAATCAAATGAACAAAGAAGAACTTCTTTTTTGCCCTCTAGGTGGATCTGGCGAGATAGGCATGAATTTAAATTTATATGCTTATGGCAAAGAAGACAGTCAAAAATGGATAGCTGTAGACATGGGCGTTACGTTTGCTGACGACTCCATACCTGGTATTGACTTAATTTATCCTGATCCTGGTTTTTTAATAGATAAGAAAAAAGATTTATTAGGCATTGTGTTAACACATGCACACGAAGATCACATAGGTTCCGTCGCAATTATATGGCCACAACTTAAATGTAAAATATACGCAACTCCTTTTACAGCGGCATTGCTAAAAGAAAAATTTAAAGAAAAAAAAATTGATATAACAAGCTATTTAAAGATAGTTCCGTTAAATGGAAAAATCAACCTTGGTCCTTTTGAAATAGAATTTATAACCTTAACACATTCAATTTTAGAGCCCAACGGACTCAGTATTAAAACTCCCGCAGGTATTGTTTTGCATACTGGCGATTGGAAGTGTGATCCTAATCCGCTAATAGGTGAAAGAATCGATGAAAAAAAATTAAAAGAAATAGGAAACCAGAATGTATTAGCGATGGTATGTGATTCTACAAATGTTTTTAGCGAAGGAAGAGCCGGTTCTGAATCCGATGTTAGAGAAAGTCTTTTAAGAATTATTTCAAATCTAAAGAAAAGAATTATTGTTACAACTTTTGCCTCCAATGTAGCAAGAATGGAAACAGTTTTTTATTGTGCTCAAAAATCGAATAGGCAAATATCTTTGGTTGGCAGGTCTATGCATAGAATTTATAAAGCTGCAAAACAGTGCGGTTATTTACAAAATTTAATAGAACCAATTGATCCCAGAGATGCAAAAAATATATCAAGAGATAAAATTATTTATCTTTGTACGGGAAGCCAAGGTGAGCCTATGGGTGCTATGAAAAGAATTACATCTGGTATTCATCCTGATGTATTTTTAGAAAAAGATGACACAGTAATTTTTTCTTCAAAAATTATCCCAGGAAATGAAAAAAAATTATACGCAATGCACAATGAAATTGTAAAAAAAAATATTGAAATTATAACTGAAGAAAATGCATTTGTTCATGTATCTGGACACCCCAATAGAGATGACCTAAAAGATATGTATAGTTGGGTAAAACCAAAATCCATTATTCCGGTTCACGGGGAACACCGTCACATGATCGAACAAGCAAAATTTGCAAAAGAAATGAAAGTTCCACATAGCTTACAAATAGAAAATGGAGATATTATAAAAATTTTTCCTGGTGACACACCTAAGATAATCGACAAAGCTCCATCTGGCAGAATGTATCTAGATGGGTCTGTTTCAGTAAGGGAAGATTCCAACTCTATTAAAGAAAGAAGAAATTTAGCAATTAATGGATATTTAGAAGTAACGCTTCCAATTGGAAGTAATGGTAAAATTAGAAAACCAGTGATCTCTTTTAAAGGTCTACCTGTAGATGATTTAGATGATATGTTCATTTTTGACATGGAAGATGAAATAGCAAACATTTGTAAGACTTTTTCAATACAGAACAAAAAGCAGGAATATAATTTAATAGATGCTTTAAAACAAAACTGCAGAAGAATAGTGAGAGAAAAAACAGGAAAAAAACCGCACACCAGAATTAATCTAGCAAGAATTTAATGTCTACGACTGGATCACTCATAGTATATATATCAATTTGGTGGATAGTATTTTTTTCAGTTTTACCTTTTGGAATAAAATCACAAAATATAAAATTTAGCGATGAATTACATGGTAATGATCGTGGTGCACCAAAAAACCCTAAAATTGGAAAGAAATTTTTTATAACTACTCTAATTACTTCAATAATATTTTTAATTATATATTATCTAGTAAATAAAAATTATTTAAATTTAAGAGACTATTTACAATAATGCTACTTTCAAAAATATTTTTACCATTTACAAAAGACTTACCAGCTGACGCAAAAATTAAATCTCATCAACTCATGCTCAGAATAGGTATGATTAAACAATCATCAGCTGGAATTTATTCATGGTTACCATTAGGTTTTAAAGTAATGAAAAAAATTGAAAACATTGTAAGACAAGAACAAGATACAATTGGAGCACAAGAAATGTTAATGCCAACCATACAATCAGCAGATATTTGGAAAGAAAGTGGAAGATATAATGACTACGGTGACGAAATGTTAAGAATTAGAGATCGGCAAGGCAGGGAAATGTTATACGGTCCCACCAATGAAGAGCTCATAACAGAAATTTTTCGTTCAAGTATTAAGTCATACAAATCACTTCCTCAAATGCTTTATCATATTCAATGGAAGTTTAGAGATGAGATTAGACCAAGATTTGGTATTATGCGTTGCCGAGAGTTTTACATGAAGGATGCATATTCTTTTGACATCAGTGATGAAGAAGCAAAAAAATCTTATAATAAAATGTTTTATTCATATTTAAAAATATTTTCAAAACTTGAGCTTAAAGCAATACCGATGGCAGCAGATACAGGACCTATCGGAGGTGAACTGTCTCATGAGTTTATTATTTTAGCAGACACAGGAGAAAGTAATGTTTACACTGATAAAAATATATTTGATATTAATACCGATAAATATAGTTTTGATGAAAAATCCTTAGAAAAAATGAGAAATGACTTTTCCTCTTGTTATGCTGTTACAGATGAAAAGTTTAATGAAAAAGATTTTGATTTAAAAGTTAAAAAAAACAACCAAATCTCAGCAAAAGGAATAGAAGTTGGTCATATTTTTTATTTTGGCGATAAATACTCCAAACCTCTCAATTGTTTAATAGATCACCAAGAAGGAAAGAAAGTTCCTGTTAAGATGGGATCTTATGGAATAGGAGTATCTAGACTAGTTGGGGCATTAATCGAAGTAAATTTCAAGAATGACGTTATGAAATGGCCTAAATCAGTTTCACCTTATGATGTAGTGATTATAGTCAGTATAAATAAGAATAACAAAAAAAGCTTTGAAACTGCAAACATGATCTACAAAGAACTGCAGAAACAAAAAATTGACGTACTTTTAGATGATGTAGATGAGAATATGTCAGCTAAATTTAAAAAACATGATTTAATAGGTATTCCCTACCAAATTATAATTGGTTCCAAGTCTGAAGAAAAAAGATTTGAATTTAAAGAGGTGGGAAGAAACGCAGCATTACTGAGCCTAGATGAGATTAAAGAAAAAATTAGAAATTAAATTGTTTACCTCAGCAGAAAAATTAATAGCCCTAAGAAATTTAAAACCTAAAAGAAAAGAAGGTTTTCTAAAAGTCATTTCAATTTTTTCATTTGTTGGAATAATGCTTGGTGTTGCGATTTTAATCATAGTTATGTCCGTTATGAACGGCTTCAGAACTGAACTAACAAATAAAATTCTTGGGTTTAACCCTCATGTGATTATCAAACCGTATAATAACTCAAAAATTGACTCAAACTTTAAAGATCAATTAAATAAAAATTTTCCCAAAATTAAAGTTTTAGAATCTTACAGTGGTGAAGGAGTGGTAATTAATAATGATTATGCCAAAGGTATAATGATTAAGGGATTAGATCCAAAAAATGAAAAAAATTCAATATTTCTAAAAAAAATTTTAGTTGAAGGTATGGTAAGTAAAATAAAAAAAGGAAAAATAATAGTTGGGAAAGAACTAGCAATAGAATTAAATCTAGCACTCGGTGATAAAATCAACCTTCTCTCATCCGCTTATATTAGCACACCTTTTGGAAGCCTACCTAAACAAGAAAGTTTTTCTGTAGAAGGTATTTTTAGTAGCGGTTTTTACGAATTTGATAAAAATGTTGTTTTCTTAAATTTAGATGAATCTTTATTTTTTTTTGGTAAAACAAAAGAAGATATTAATTTAGAAGTTTATTTGCAAAACCCATTAAAAGCTAATGATGTTAAAGATAAAATTGGAATAATAAATAATAATTTTTATATTTATAGTTGGATTGATTTAAACAAGTCATTTTTTAGTGCCCTTAAAGTTGAAAGAAATGTAATGTTTGTAATTTTAACTTTAATTATTATTGTAGCTGCGTTTAACATTATTTCTGGACTAACTATTTTAATTAAAAACAAAACTAAAGAAATTGCCATTTTAAAAACTTTAGGGCTAAGCAACAAATCGATAATAAAATCTTTTTTTTTAACTGGTTTTGCAATTGGATTGGTAGCTAGTATTTTTGGAATTATTATTGGTGTTTTGTTTTCAGAAAATATTGAGTCAATAAGAGTATTTTTATCCTATATTTTTAATGTTGAAATATTTCCCAGCGATGTTTATTTTTTAGATGAAATGCCTAGTGAAATAAACCCTTTCTCAGTTATGATTATTTTTATCTTCTCATTAACAACGACAAGTCTAGCTTCACTGATACCAGCTATAGCAACATCTAAAATGGACACAATAAAAGCATTAAAATATGAATAATAATATTTTAGAGATTAAAAAAATTAATAAAAATTTTCAACATAGAAATGGAATAATTGAAATTTTTAAAAATCTAACCTTGAATATAAAAAAAGGAGATCTAGTGGCTTTAATTGGACCATCTGGATCTGGAAAATCCACTTTATTAAATATGATTTCGTTAATTGATTCGCCTTCATCTGGACAAATTATTTTCAATAAAAAAAATACGAAAGATTTAACCGAAGAAAATAAAAACGATATTAGAAAAAAAAATATTTCTATGATTTTTCAAGATAATAACCTTCTTACTGATTTTACAGCTTTAGAAAATGTTCTAATGCCACTGATAATAAAAGAAGAAAACACTAAATTATCCCGAAAAAAAGCAGAAAAGATACTTTCTAGTTTCAATTTAAAAAGTAGACAAAACCATTATCCAGATGAATTATCTGGAGGTGAACAACAAAGAGTTGCAATTGCAAGAGCGCTAATCTCTGAAACAGATTTAATTCTAGCAGATGAGCCCACTGGAAACTTAGACTACAAAACATCACAAGATATATTCTCATATTTTTTAAAACTAAAAAAATTAAATAAGACTATAATTTTTGCAACTCACAATAGAGATTTAGCCAATAAAGCAGATTACAAGTTGAGTATTTTAAATGGTAATATAAAAAGAGCCAATGTCTAATGTTAAAATATTTAATAATTTTAAAATTCACACTCAATATTCTATTTGTGAAGGTGCGATTAAAATTGATGATTTAGCAAATCATTGCAAGGAAAATAAAGTTTCAAGTATAGGTATTTGTGATAGCTATAATTTGTGCGGTGCACTAGAATTTGCTGAGAAGCTTAGTAAGATTGGAACACATCCTATAACAGGCACGCAAATTAATTTCTCCTTAGAAAATTCTATCGGAAAATTACCTTTATTTGCTTGTACTTCAGATGGATATAAAAATTTAATTAAATTATCATCTAAAAGTTATTTAGACTCTGATGAAAAAACAGATGCCCATTGTAAAATTAATGTGTTTAAAGAAATCAATGATGGCTTAATATTATTAAGCGGTAATCATCATGGACTCTTTGGCAAATTGTTTAAACTTAACAAATTAAAGCAAATAGAAGAAGCGATTAAGGAATTAAAAAATATATTTAAAGGTAGATTTTATCTAGAAATACAAAGACACAATGAAGAAGGTGAAGAAAATTATGAAAATTTTATTATTAAAATTTCTGAGTCAAACCAAATACCTTTAATAGCTACTCAAGAAGTATTCTATCTAAAAAAAGAAATGTACGAGGCCCATGATGCTCTAATTTGTGTAGGCCAAAAAAACTTTGTAGATAATCCAAATAGACTAAAGTTTAGCGACCAACATTTTATCAAAAAAAATGAAGATATAGTAACTTTGTTTAACGATATTCCAGAAGCACTAGAAAATAATTACAATTTTCCTTATAGATTTAATTTTAAACCTGAAAAATCAGCACCAGTTTTACCTACAATAAAAACAGAAAATAATATTACCGTTGAAGATGAGCTATTAACGCAAGCAAAAAAAGGTTTAAAGAATAGATTAGAGAACTATGTATTAAAGAGAAATTCAAAACTTGACAAAAATGAAGCACTAAAACTTTACGAAGATAGACTGTTTCATGAATTAAATATTATAAATTCAATGAATTACCCAGGTTATTTTTTAATTGTATCTGATTACATTCGTTGGGCAAAAAAAAAACACATTCCCGTAGGTCCTGGTAGGGGGTCAGGAGCTGGATCCTTAGTTGCGTATTGCTTAGATATCACTGATGTAGACCCAATTGAATTTGATCTGATATTTGAAAGATTTTTAAATCCAGATAGAATTTCAATGCCTGATTTTGATATAGATTTTTGTGAAGAAAAAAGAAATTTAGTTTTTGAATATTTAAAATCTAAATATAAAAATGGTGTTGCTCATATCATTACTTTTGGAAAACTAAAAGCTAGAATGGCAATTAGGGATATTGGAAGAGTACTTGGTATGCCTTATGGGCATGTAGATAAAATTAGTAAAATGATTCCATTTGATCCATCGCGACCTTTATCCCTACAAGAATCAATCGATAGAGAACCAAGGTTCAAAGAAGAAATCAGAACCAATAAGAAAGTTGAAAAATTAATTGAACTTTCATTAAAAGTTGAGGGATTAAACAGAAATATGGCCACACATGCAGCTGGAGTTGTTATTGCAGGTGAAAATTTATCTGAGCAAGTTCCTCTGTATAAAGATCATTCTGCTAATTTAATACTACCGTCCACACAGTTTGATATGCACTCTTCAGAAAACGCAGGTTTAGTAAAGTTTGATATACTTGGTCTTACTGCTCTTACCGTAATCAGCAAAACAATTAAAATGTTAAGTCTAAAAAATATAAAACTTGATATTAGTAAAATTGATTTACAAGACCAGAATGTTTTTAAATTACTATCTACTGGAGAGACTACAGGATTATTTCAGTTAGAAAGCACAGGTGTAAGGGCTACCTTACGTCAAATGAAACCAACAGAGTTTAATGATATTGTAGCCCTAGTTGCTCTTTATAGACCAGGACCGATGAGCAATATTCCTACATACAACGAGTGTAAAAATGGACAAAAAACACCTGATTATATTCACGAAACTTTAGAGAAGATTTTAAAACCAACTTATGGAATTATAATTTATCAAGAGCAAGTAATGCAAATCGCTCAAACACTTGCTGGCTTTACAGCTGGAGAAGCTGATATTTTAAGAAGAGCAATGGGTAAAAAAAAAAGAGCAGAACTTGAAAAGCAAAAAGAAAAATTTATTTCGGGAGCATTAAAAAATGGCATTAAAAAAGACGTAGCTAATTATGTTTTTACTAAAATTGAACCTTTTGCTGACTATGGTTTTAACAAAAGTCACGCTGTAGCTTATGCACTAATTGCATTTCAAACTGCTTATTTGAAAACCTATCACAAGGAAGAGTTTATAGCTGCTTCAATGTCCACATCCTTAACTAACACAAGTAAACTCAGGGAATATGTCGAGGAACTAAAAAGATTAAAAGTTGAGGTTATTAGACCTTCTATAAATAGTTGTTTTGCTGAATTCAAACCAGACACAAATAAAATATTATATGGGTTGGGAGCTATTAAAAGTGTGGGTTATGAAGCTATATCAAACATTGTAAAAGAAAGAGAAAAAAATGGAAAGTTTAAAACATTCACAGATTTTATTAATCGAGTTGACCCAAAAGATGTGAACAAATTGCAGCTCGAAGGACTTGTTAAAGCTGGTGCATTTGATGAAATTGACCTGAATAGAAAAAAGTTATTTGAAGCGATACCTAAAATTATTCAAACAATAAAGAGTAAATATGATGAAAAAGTAAGCAATCAAACAAACCTTTTTAATTCTACAAACAACGAAGATAATGAAATATTTGAATTTTACCCAACTAAACCATGGACTAAAAAAGAGTTGTTAAGTGAAGAATTTGTTTCCTTGGGATTTTATATTTCAGATCATCCTTTAAATGAGTATAAAGAATTTTTTACTCAGCTTGAAATTGAGTCTTACAAAGACTTTTTAAACGGAAATAAGACAGAGTCTCTTATTGCGGGAACAATTATGTCTATTCAAGAAAAAAAGAGTGCAAAAGGAAATTCTTATGCAATTATAAAGTTTAGTGATAATAAAAGTGAATTTGAAATATTTCTATTTTCTGAACTTTTTTCTTCCAATAGGGATAAATTAAAAGAGTCCAACTCTTTTATTTTAACTCTTTATAAAGAAAAAAATACAGATGAAAATAGTTTAATGCGAGTTAATATCAGAAAAATAGTCGATCTTTCTGAATTAGTTAATAAAACTTATGAAAATGTTTCTATAGAGCTAAATAACAGTGAAAAACTAAAAGAACTTAATGAGCTTTTGAAGAATAATGGTGAAACTAAAATTAATGTCATTCTAAAAGATAAAAATAAAAATTACTCCTTTGAGCTTGAAAATACGAGGAAGTTCGATTTTAATTTGTTTAGCCTAATTAAAAACAAGGAATATGTTAAAAAAATAAGTTTTTAGTGACTTGATTTGTGCTCTCTTTAAATATATGAAAAGCGTAATTTCGCACACAGCGTTAAGGAGTAAAATCCTACCGGTCTCGCAAGAGGTTTGCTGTGGTGGATTAACCGGAAAAAAATATGAATATACCAGAAGTAAATATTAAACAATTATTAGAAGCTGGCGTACATTTAGGCCACAAGACATTAAGGTGGAATCCAAAAATGAAAAAGTTTATTTTTGGCGAAAAAAACTCAATTCACATAATTGATCTCACTCAAACAGTCGTCTTTTTTAAAAACGCTTTAGCAGAAATATATAAGTGCATTTCAAGTGGTGGTAAAATATTAATCGTTTCCACTAAAAAACAAGCCTCAGAACAAATATTGAATTTAGCAAAAGAAACTAATCAGTTTTATGTAAACTATAGATGGCTTGGTGGAATGTTAACTAATTGGAATACTATTCAAAATTCAATTAAAAGATTGAAAATGCTTGAAGAAACCCTTTCAAAAGAAGACACTGGTTTTACAAAAAAAGAAATTTTAAAACGAAGCAAAGAAAAAGAAAAACTTCAAAGATCACTAGGCGGTATAGCTGATATGAAGAAGTTGCCTCAGCTAATTTTTATTATAGACACAAACATTGAGTCTTTAGCAGTCGCTGAAGCGAAAAAACTTAACATACCAATTGTAGCTATTCTAGATACCAACTCAGATCCAACGGATATACATTTTCCAATTCCAGGTAACGACGACGCAAGAAGGTCCATCAACCTTTACTGTGACCTACTAAAGAATACAATTATTAACGCATCTAAATTTATTGAAATCAAACCTATTGATGACTCAAAAGAAAAATCAAAAAACAAAAAATTAAATGCAGAAACTGTTGTAAAAAAAACTGAAGAAAAAAGTATTTAATTAAAATCTATTTTATGCCCAGCAAAGATTTACTTGAAAGTGTAAAAAAACTTAGACAACTCACAGGTGTTGGTTTTAAGGACTGCAAACTTGCCATCGATGAATCAAGTGGTGACATAGAAAAAGCCATTGAATTTCTAAGAAAAAAAGGAATAGCAAAAGCATCAAACAAAATGAGTAGAACGGCATCTGAAGGATTGTGCCTTTTACAAGAAAAAGATGGTGAAGTTTCGTTAATTGAAATTAATAGCGAAACAGATTTTGTTGCAAAAAATGATGTGTTTATTTCTTTTTGCAAAGAAGTTTCATTAATAAATTTTGAAAATAAATCTGATTTATCAAAAATAAATAGAGCGAATATGAAGAATAAGCTTTCTGTTGAAACAAATTTAATAGATTTAATTGCAAAAATGGGAGAGAAAATAACAATAAGAAGATCTGTTTTTTTTGACAATTTAAATGGAAAAAATTCATTTTATATTCACGGTGCTTTAGAAGATAAAGTAGGTAAAATAATATCGATTGTTAAAACCTCTAAAGAGGACGATCTAGGAAAAAAAATTGCAATGCATGTTTCAGCTTTATCCCCTACAGCTCTTGATAGAGAGAGTTTAGACAAGAACATTGTGGACAAAGAAATGGAAATTATTAAAGCAGAACTTTTAAATTCCGGTAAACCACCTGAAATGATTGAAAAAATTGCAAAAGGAAAAATTAATAAGTTTATCTCAGATAATACATTAATTAATCAGGTATGGATTATGGACCCCAAAAAAAAAGTTTCAGATATACTAAAAGATAGTAGTATCGAAATATTAGATTTTATAAGATATAAAGTTGGTGAAGGTGTTTAATTATGAGCTCAGAGTTTGATGAAAAAAACTACTCCAGTAAAATGGAAAAAACAATTCAGTCTTACGTAAAAGATCTTTCTTCACTAAGAACGGGAAGAGCCAATGCAGCAATGCTAGACATGATAAAAGTCGATGTCTACGGGCAAATGATGCCTATAAATCAATTGGCAAGTGTAAGCGTTCCAGAAGCAAGACTGATAACAATTCAAGTTTGGGACCAGACAAATATTAAAGCAGTTGATAGTGCTATACAAAAATCTGATTTAGGAATTAACCCACAAATAGATGGGTCTGTTTTACGAATTAGAATACCAGATCTCACAGAAGAGCGAAGAAAAGACTTAATAAAAGTTTCAAAAAATGTTGCTGAAAAAAACAAAGTTTCTATTAGAAA
>Ga0308016_10000352_pt1 | contig 23717 bp, 16 predicted proteins | sample Neamet233_FD_203129 | JGI IMG/M metagenome (GOLD analysis project Ga0308016, IMG submission 203129) | Marine microbial communities from water near the shore, Antarctic Ocean - #233 | ecosystem: Environmental > Aquatic > Marine > Unclassified | place: Southern Ocean | collected 2014-07-28
ATGGGCTCTTTGCTGCTGGCGGCAGGAGAAAAAGGCAAACGGTTCTGTTTACCAAATTCACGCATTATGATTCATCAGCCATTGGGTGGTTTTCAGGGACAAGCCTCAGATATTGAGATTCATGCCAAAGAAATTTTGTTTCTCAAAGGTAGATTAAATGAAATTTTAGCAAAACATAGCGGTCAAAGTATTCAGACGATAGGTAAAGACACTGATCGCGATAATTTCCTAAGTGCAGAAGATTCAGTAAAGTATGGTTTAGTAGATGAAGTTCTGACCAGTAGGGCTAAAAGTACAGTTTAATAAATATATAGTTACCATAGGGTCGTATTCCTATAATTTTGGTACTGGTTTAGATAACACGGAGTAATGCTATGTCAGATAAGGTTGTTGGCGAAAAATTGCTTTATTGTTCCTTTTGCGGAAAGAGCCAGAATGAAGTAAAAAAACTTATTGCCGGGCCATCTGTATTTATCTGTGATGAATGTATTGACCTTTGTAACGATATAGTACGTGAGGAATTGCAGGAGGCTAAGGCTGCAGATTTAACTAACTCCGATTTGCCGGTACCACGTGAGATTTGTCAGACACTTGATGAATATGTAATCGGCCAAAAGCTAGCAAAGAGAATTTTATCTGTGGCTGTATATAACCATTATAAGCGTTTAAAGAATATAGCTGAAATTAGTGGAGCCGATGACATAGAGCTGGCTAAAAGTAATATTCTACTTATAGGGCCAACTGGATCAGGAAAAACGCTCCTGGCACAAACATTGGCGCGGTTACTTAATGTGCCGTTTGTAATGGCTGATGCTACAACTTTAACTGAAGCTGGGTATGTTGGAGAGGATGTAGAAAATATTATCCAGAAACTTCTTCAGAAATGTAACTATGATGTGGATAAGGCTCAGCAGGGCATAGTATATATAGACGAAATTGACAAGATTTCACGTAAATCAGATAACCCTTCAATAACCCGTGATGTCTCCGGTGAGGGTGTACAGCAAGCTTTGCTTAAGCTAATTGAGGGTACCGTTGCTTCTGTTCCTCCACAGGGCGGGAGAAAGCATCCTAATCAAGAATTTATTCAAATAGACACTACCAATATTCTATTTATTTGTGGAGGTGCATTCCATGGTCTTGACAAAGTAATACGTGATCGTTCTGAAAAGGGTGGGATAGGTTTTGGTGCAGATGTGCGGAGTGGTATTGATAACCGTAAAAATATCAGCTCAATATTAAGGGGAGTAGAGCCTGAAGATCTGGTTAAATATGGTTTAATTCCAGAGTTTGTCGGGCGCCTGCCAGTAGTTGCGACACTGGAGGAGCTCGGTGAGGATGCCTTGATTAAGATTCTCGCGGAGCCTAAAAATGCGCTTATTAAACAGTACCAGAAGATGTTCAGTATGGAAGGCGGTGTAGACCTAGAATTTCGAGAGCAGGCGCTTAAGTCGATTGCTAAGAGGGCGTTGGAACAGAAAACTGGGGCACGTGGACTTAGATCAATTTTAGAGAACACTTTACTGGATACAATGTTTGATCTTCCATCTCTTGAAAATGTAATTAAAGTTGTGGTTGATCGCGGTTCAGTTGAAGGCGATATCAAGCCAATTCTTATTTACTCGGATAAGGATAAGGCGGCAAAGAGTAGTTAATTCTAGTTTAGAAGCGTCAATTTCCCTTGAATTTGTCCTGGTTGCCCCAATACTATTTTAGTAGTCTTTTATATTACATTTATTTATAGGTTAATTTACACATATGACTCTACCAGTTATCGAGACCGATAAAGTACTGTTACCACTCTTACCTTTGCGTGATGTTGTAGTTTTTCCGCATATGGTAATTCCTTTATTCGTAGGGAGACCTAAGTCTATCAAGGCGCTGGAGAGTGCTATGGAATCAGGTAAAACGCTACTTTTGGTAGCGCAGAAGTCTGCTGCTAAAGATGAACCGAGCCCGGAAGACCTTCATAAGGTTTGTAGTGTTGGAAATTTGTTACAAATGCTCAAATTACCGGATGGTACGGTTAAAGTCTTGGTAGAAGGCGGTCGCCGAGCTAATATTTTAGAGGTAATTGATTCCGGCCCTCATTTTTCTGGGCAGGTTATGTTGCTCCCTGCCGACAATGTCGATAGTAATGAGGTGGAAGCTATGCGACGTACAATGCTGGGTCAATTTGACCAATATGTAAAACTTAATAAGAAAATACCGCCTGAAATACATACCTCTCTTGGTGGTATAGATGAAGCAGGGCGTCTGGCGGATACAATCGCCGCACATTTACCATTGAAACTCGAGCAAAAACAAGAAATTTTAGAGCTATTTGATGTTCCAAAACGTTTAGAGCACCTGTTGGGGTTATTGGAAACTGAGCTTGATATACTCCAGTTGGAGAAACGTATTCGTGGCAGAGTAAAACGTCAGATGGAGAAGAGTCAGCGAGACTACTATTTGAATGAGCAAGTTAAAGCTATCCAGAAAGAATTAGGAGAAGGCGAGGATGGTGCTGATTTAGAGGAAATGGACAAGAAAATTAAATCTGCAAACATGTCCAAAGAGGCTCGTATTAAGGGCGAGTCTGAATTGAAGAAACTACGATTAATGTCTCCCATGTCTGCTGAAGCAACGGTGGTACGTAATTATATTGATGCTCTAGTTGCGTTACCGTGGAAGAAGAAAAGTAAAATCGGTAGAGACCTCAACGCGGCAGAAGTAATACTCGAGAAGGACCATTACGGTTTAGATAAAGTTAAGGAACGTATTGTCGAGTATCTAGCAGTACAGCAGCGCGTGGAGAAGCTTAAAGCACCTATCCTTTGTTTAGTGGGACCCCCTGGGGTTGGTAAGACATCTTTAGGTGAGTCTATCGCCCGTGCCACAAATCGTAAATTTGTACGCATGTCACTAGGTGGTGTGCGGGATGAAGCAGAAATACGTGGTCATCGTCGTACCTATATTGGTTCAATGCCTGGCAAGATATTGCAAAATATGACTAAGGTTGGTGTAAAGAATCCACTATTCTTGTTGGACGAAGTAGATAAAATGGGCATGGACTTTCGTGGGGACCCATCTTCTGCGTTACTTGAAGTACTTGATCCGGAACAAAATAATTCATTTGTTGATCACTACATGGAAGTTGAGTATGACTTGTCTGATGTTATGTTTGTTGCTACTGCAAATACCTTAAATATACCACCGGCTTTATTGGACAGAATGGAAGTAATTAGATTGTCTGGTTATACCGAAGATGAAAAGCTTAACATTGCAACGCGATACTTATTGCCAAAACAAATGAAGAATCACGGGCTAAAGGAAAATGAGCTCGCAGTATCTGAAGCTGCACTTCGTGATGTTACTCGCTATTACACTCGGGAAGCAGGTGTCCGCGCTATGGAGAGAGAAATCTCAAAGATTTGCCGAAAAATAGTAAAAGTATTGTTACTTAAAGATAAAAAGAAAAAAATTGCTGTTAGTTCGCTAAATATCGGCAAATACTTGGATGTGCGGCGCTATACTTACGGCATTGCTGAGGAGAAGAATCAAATTGGGCAGGTAACTGGCCTAGCCTGGACAGAGGTCGGCGGAGAATTATTAACTATTGAAGCGGTAGCGCTTCCAGGTAAAGGTAAAACTATTACTACTGGTAAACTAGGTGAGGTAATGCAAGAATCTATCCAGGCAGCTTTATCAGTAGTACGTAGCCGTTCAGTCGCACTGGGTATACCAGAAGATTTTTATCAGAAGAACGATATTCATATACACCTGCCAGAAGGAGCCACACCCAAAGATGGTCCTAGTGCAGGCGTTGGTATATGTACTGCAATGGTGTCGGTATTCACAGGTATTCCGGTAAGGGCGTCTGTTGCAATGACAGGTGAGATAACGCTACGTGGTGAGGTGTTGCCAATTGGTGGACTAAAAGAAAAGCTCTTGGCAGCACACCGAGGTGGTATAAAAATGGTCTTGATACCTGAGGATAATGTTAAGGATTTAGCTGAGATTCCAGAAAATATCAAGAATAAACTTGATATAAATCCAGTAAAATGGATAGATCAGGTTCTAAATTTTGCTTTAGAGCAAAAACCAGAGGCACTACCTGTTGTTTCTAGTAAATCCGAGACTAATCCTGATGTTAATAAAAATAAACAGGCTGCTGTCACTATAAAGCATTAATAAATTTTCAATTTTTTTGACGTTCTTGAAAGATAACTTATTGAAAAAAATGGAATCAATAAGTTAAATCTTTTTTGAAATCTACTTAGTTTTACTTAATACTGGAAAAATAAAAATTCACAGGAAGTGGGCATGTTGTTTATTTCAGTTAATAAAAAAATTTATATTTAAAATGATTTCGAAAATATTGCTACAATTGCTTGACCCAGTCCAAATGGCTTGATATAAAAGCGTTTGCAGGGAAATTCTCCTGCGCCATTATTTCTTATAACCGAGGGGGGAACTAAGTGAATAAATCAGAACTGATCGAGGCTGTCGCAAAAACCGCTGGTATATCAAAAGCTACGGCAGGTGATGCATTAGATGCAACACTATCTGCAATTAAAGTGGCTCTTAAACAAGATCAAAGTGTCACCTTAGTAGGGTTTGGTACTTTTAAAGTAGGTAAACGTGCAGCTCGTACGGGCCGTAACCCTCGTACTGGTGAAGCAATTAAAATTAAAGCAGCTAAAGTTCCAAAATTCAGCGCAGGGAAGGCACTGAAGGATGCAGTAAATTAGATTTCGAAAAAGGAGGGTGCTTAGCTCAGCTGGTAGAGCGTCGCCCTTACAAGGCGAATGTCGGCGGTTCGAACCCGTCAGCACCCACCAACGGAATTATACGAGGAAATTGGAGTGGTAGTTCAGTTGGTTAGAATACCGGCCTGTCACGCCGGGGGTCGCGGGTTCGAGTCCCGTCCGCTCCGCCATAATTTTAGCTAAGCATGGGCGAACGTAAGTTCGCCTTTTTTTTATTTATGAGTATTTTGGATCTTAGTAATGTTTGATTTTGTTCACAGACGTAAACGTGTTGTCCAAGTGATTATGGTGATTGCAGTATTGCCGTTCTTGTTTTGGGGACTTGAGTCGTACCAAAACGAAGATGGTGAAGATTATATTGCAATAGTTTCCGGAGAAAAAATTCATCGACAGGAGTTTGATCAGTCATTACGTAATCGATATCTCGCAATGAGAGATGCAATGGGAGATAGTTTTGACATCTCCATGCTTGATGATCCTAGAGTCAGAGCTTCAGTATTGGAGGAATTGATCCAGACACGGTTACTTAATCAAGAGGCAGCACGACTCAGATTTGCTATTACAGATTCCCAGCTGGTTAGCGCTTTACAAAGTGTCCCACAATTCCAGCAGGATAATGAATTTTCTAATCAGCTGTACAGGGAATTATTACGCGATCAAGGAATGGAGGTAGTAACATTTGAAACAAATATCCGTCAAGAAATGATGAGGAATCAAGTGATAGACGGGTACCTAAAGAATGGTTTTATTTCGAGTACAGTAGCAAAAAACATTATGCGTTTGAGTGGAGAGAAACGTGAAATCAGTAGTGTTCACATTGAACCTGATCAGTTTATTTCTAAGATGAAACCGAGTAATGATGAGATTAAAGAATATTATGGTAATCACCAGGCTGATTTTAAGCAGTCTGAAGAGGTACAGATAGAGTATCTCGTGTTATCAGTGGATGATCTGGCAAAAAATATACAGGTGAGTTCTGAAGAAATTAAAGGATATTTTGACGAGCACAAAGCTGAATTCGGTCAAATGGAAGAACGTCAGGCTAGCCATATATTATTAAGTGCACCTGCTACTGCATCAGATGCAGATAAAGAAGCAGCTCGCTCTAAGGCGGAAGAGTTACTGTTACAAATCAAGCAGGCACCACAGGATTTTGCTAAATTTGCAAAAGAGCATTCACAAGATGCCGGATCATCAGATAAGGGAGGAGATCTAGGATTCTTTGGGCGCGATACAATGGATAAAGCTTTTGAGGATGAAGTTTTTCAGATGGAGCCTGAAGAGATTCGTGGACCAATCCAGACAGGTTTTGGTTTTCACATTATTAAACTTTCTGCGATAAAAAACGGGGAGAATATAAATTTTGATGAAGTAAAAGATGAGGTGGAGAAGAAATTAAAAAAACAGAAATCAAGTAAAGATTTTGGAGAGAAGGCCGAGGAATTTAGGAATATAGTCTATGAAGAAAATGAGAGTTTCCAGTTGGCTGCTGAAACACTTAAATTATCTATACAGAAGAGTGATTGGATCAGCAGGACTGGCGGTAAAGAACCATACTTTACTAACGTAAAACTATTGCAAATAATATTTTCTGAGGATTCAATTAATAATAGAAATAATTCTGAGGTGATTGAGATTACACAAGATACTTTGATTTCTGCAAGGGTCCTTAAGCATAAGCCAGCTGCGATGCTTTCTATTGCAGAGGTTAAAGAAAAAATATTCGAAATTTTAGCGAGCCAGAAAGCATCTGATCAGGCAGTAAAAAATGGTAAAGAGAAATTGGAGAAACTGCAAAAAGGAGAGAAGGATATAGTTAAGTGGGATCCTAATCAGACAGTTGCTCGTAACGACCCAAAAGACCTTGAAGAGGATGTTCTTCGGGCTGTTTTTAAAGCTAAGCCATTTAGTTTCCCTGCATATGTAGGAGTTATTAATTCACAAGGAGGTTTTTCTCTGGTTCGAATTAGTAACGTGATAAAAACTGAATTACCAGATGAAGAAAAAATTAAGATTTTCGGCAAACAGTTGCAGCAGCAAGTATATGCACAGGAGGAATTGTCGTCATATCTTTCAGCAGTCAAGCAACGGTCAGATTTGACTGTTATGAAAGATAGAATTGAGATTAAAGAATAGCCATAATTAAATTATGGCTATTCAATAAGATCAAATGCAACATTATTAAACCCAGCGTCTACGTAAGTAATCTCACCAGTAATTCCACTAGCAAGATCACTGCATAAGAAGGCTGCTACATTCCCTACTTCCTCGATGGATACATTGCGCCGTAACGGTGAAACTTTTTCAGTATATCCAAGTAGTTTTCCAAAATCTCCTATTCCTGCAGAAGCCAGTGTTTTAATTGGGCCGGCAGAAATTGCATTAACTCTTATTCCTTTTGGGCCGAGACTTGATGCCATAAATCTTACATTGGCTTCAAGGCTGGCCTTGGCAAGTCCCATTACGTTATAGTTTGGCATGACTCTTTGTGAGCCAAGGTAGCTTAGTGTCAGAAGAGATCCATTGTTATTTTCCATCAGTGGAAGTCCTGCTTTTGCCAAAGCTGAAAAGCTAAAGGAGCTAATGTCATGAGCTATCTGGAAAGACTCTCGGCTCAAGCTTTCCAAGTAGTCTCCAGTTAAAGCTTCACGTGGGGCAAAAGCAATAGAGTGTATGATGCCATCAAGGCTATCCCATGATTTTGCAAGATCTTCAAAACTTTTGTTAATTTCATTATCACTTGTAACATCGCAGGAAAAAAGTAAATTGCTATCAAATTGAGCTGCTAATTTCTCTACACGCCCACGTATTCCTTCTGCTTGATAAGTGAAAGCAAGTTCTGCTCCCTCCCGTTTCATTGCTTTGGCGATACCATAAGCAATAGAACGATTACTGAGTAATCCTGTGATTAGAATGCGTTTGCCTGTTAAAAATCCCATATTATGTCCTTGTGAATATTCTGATAATTGAATAATTCTAGCTTAGGAAGCTATTGTACTTGAAGAGTCGCAGTAAATTAGTAGAAGCAGGAATTTTTCGTTCCCCTATGCTCTAGTATTTACTTTAAAATATAAAATAAATGAAGGTACTCTTTACATATTTATTAGCATTTTCTATAGCTTTATTATCTGCTTGTAGCAGTGACTCCTGGAATAATCCATATCCACCTTCTGCTGAGAATGGAAATATACTTTATAGTGCTTTTGCTGAACGTCCTAAGCATCTTGACCCGGTACAGTCATATAGTTCAAATGAAATCCTATTCACAGCACAGATTTATGAGCCCCCGCTACAATTTCATTATTTAAAACGGCCTTATAAATTGGTTCCTCTCTCTGCGTCGGAGATGCCAGTGGCACAGTATTTTAACTCGAACGGAGAAAGGCTACCTGAAGGTGTTGATAATGAGGAAATTTCCTATACGGTTTATGAGATTTCTATTAAACCTGGTATCCGCTATCAGCCCCATCCTGCCTTTGCAAGAAATGAAAAAAAAGAATTTATTTATCATAATTTATCAGCAGAAGATTTGGCAGATATATATGAACTTAAAGACTTTCCTTATACTGACACACGTGAATTAACTGCTAAAGATTATGTTTATGAGATCAAGAGACTGGCACATCCTAGGCTACACTCCCCTATTTTTGGTTTGATGTCAGACTACATAATTGGTCTCAAAGAACTTTCGAATACGTTAAGAGCTGCAGCTAATCTACAACCTGAGACTACGGATAAGGGTACTTACCTGGATTTGAATAAATTTCCGTTGGAGGGGGTACAGGTAGTAGATTTACATACCTATAGAATTAAAATTAAAGGGAAGTATCCGCAGTTTATGTATTGGCTCGCAATGCCATTTTTTGCCCCCATTCCATGGGAGGCAGATCGTTTCTATACCCAGCAGGGGTTGGTAGAGAAAAACATTACACTTGATTGGTATCCGGTTGGCACTGGTCCTTATATGCTAACTGATAATAATCCAAACTTAATGATGGTATTAGAAAAGAATCCTAATTTTCATGGTGAGTCTTATCCTGTTGGAGATAAAACAAATAATCTGAAATCAGATTTACTCGAAGATGCAGGGAAGCCATTACCTTTTATTGATAAGATCATGTTTTATCGTGATAAGGAGAGTATTCCTCGTTGGAATAAATTCTTACAAGGCTATTATGATGCATCTGGGATTGGTTCTGATAGTTTCGATCAGGCTGTACAGATCACAGGGCAGGGTGAGGCAACTGTAACAAAAGAAATGAAAGCCAAAGGAATTCGATTAGAAGAGGCTGTGGCAACTTCTACATACTACGTGGGTTTCAATATGCTTGACCCTAAAGTTGGCGGACTTACAGAATCTTCTAAGAAACTACGTCAGGCGATTTCTATCGCAGTTGATTATGAGGAATTTATTTCTATATTTGCCAATGGTCGTGGTATCCCAGCACAGGGGCCGATTGCACCCGGAATTTTTGGGCATAGGTATGGTAAGGAAGGGATTAATCCAATTGTATATAACTGGAAAAATAATAGACTAAAGCGCAAGGCTATAGAAACTGCCAGGGGTCTGTTGGCAGAAGCAGGTTATCCCAATGGAATAGATATCAAAACTAATGCTCCACTAGTATTGTATTTTGATGTCACGGCAAGAGGTCCTGAGGATAAATCGAAGCTGGATTGGATGAGTAAACAGTTTCAGAAACTTAATATTCAGTTAGTAATTCGAAGTACAGACTACAATCGTTTCCAGGATAAAATTCGCCAGGGAAGCGCACAAATTTTTGAGTGGGGATGGAATGCTGATTATCCTGACCCTGAAAATTTTTTGTTTTTGCTCCATGGGCCACAAAGAAAAGTTGGTAATGATGGTGAGAATGCTGCTAATTACGATAACCCAGAATATAACGTTTTATTCGAGCAAATGAAAAATATGGATGATAGTCCTGAACGTCAGGAAATTATTGATCAAATGCTCAGAATTCTTCGTGAGGATTCACCCTGGATTTGGGGATATCATCCTAAGGATTATGCTTTGTATCATGAATGGTATACAAATGTTAAACCTAACAAAATGTCCCATAACAATATGAAGTATCACCGTATAGATTCCAATATGAGAGAAGAGAAAAGACTTCATTGGAATAAACCAGTATTCTGGCCTTTGGCAGTATTTTTGATAGTGTTGATAGTAGGGCTGGTTCCTGCAGTCGTTATGTATCGAAAGAAAGAGCGTGGAGCAGGAATTAGAAATTCAGAGAAACGAGGTGAGATTGGTTAATTACATTATACGTCGTATGTTGTATGCGATTCCTATACTTATCGGTGTGAATCTGATTACTTTTACACTATTTTTTGTAGTTAATACTCCCGATGATATGGCGCGGATGCATCTTGGCATCAAACGAGTTACACCAGAAGCAATTTTTAAGTGGAAACAGGAACGAGGGTATGACAAATCATTAATATATGACAGTGCAGAGAAAGGTGCTGATAAATTTACCAATACAATTTTTTTTGAGAAATCAACTGCAATGTTTGCCTTTGATTTTGGACGTGCAGATGACGGGCGTGATATCGCTCATGAAATTAAAACGCGTATGCTGCCAAGCCTTGCTATTGCACTGCCAGTATTTATTCTGGGATTAATCGCCTACATTACCTTTGCATTAATAATGGTATTTTTTCGTGCTACTTACATTGACCTCTGGGGCGTAGTGCTGTGTGTTGCAATAATGTCAATTTCCCTTCTATTCTATGTGATTGGCGGGCAGTTCCTAATTAGTAAGCTATGGCATTTAGTGCCTATTTCAGGCTTCAGCGGGGGATTGGATATAGGTAAATTCTTAGTGCTGCCAGTAATTATAGGTGTGTTTAGTGGTTCTGGTGCAAGCGCACGTTGGTACCGTACAATTTTTTTGGAAGAAATGGGAAAGGACTACGTTCGCACCGCACGTGCTAAGGGACTTCCAGAGAGTATCGTGTTGTTTAGGCACGTACTTGGAAATGCCATGATTCCGATTCTTACAGGTGCAGTAGTGCTAATCCCTTCACTTTTTATGGGTAGTCTCATACTTGAATCATTCTTCGGTATTCCCGGTTTGGGTAGTTATACTATTGACGCGATTAGTTCTCAGGACTTTGCTGTAGTTCGGGCTATGGTTTTTTTAGGGTCATTCTTTTATATCATTGGGTTGATATTAACTGACATATCTTACACGCTAGTTGACCCAAGAATAAGGCTAGAATAACTATTCTTAACAGACACCATGCCTTTTAAACCTGTCATTCTTTGGACCGATTCACTTGTCTATCTTCTGTTGATAGTAGTAATAATTTTTGCCTGGTATGTTCGGCGTAATGAGCATCTTTTGATTCCATGGAAACGGGTAGGTCATAGTGTGAGTGGCATGATGGCACTTACCGTATTGATGCTATTTATCTCAATTGGACTATTAGATACTGTACATTTTCGACCTGCTTTAGAGAATAATAATAGTGCCAGTATTGAGAAAATATATGATGTTAAGGTGCTAAGTTTATTTGATATTATTGCTACACCATTACGAACAAATATTGAGAAGACCTATTCTGCACCGTTCGCAACACATCTCTATAGCAAAGAAATAATTGAGCTTCCTGAGGGAGGACAAATACGGGAATTTCCCCGGCTGAAATTTGGTGGTTCACATTTACAGAATCCGGAGAAGCAATTTTCTGCTGATATTGCTTGGCGTACGTTAGAAGGTTTATGTTTAGGTTTTTTAATCTGGGTTATAGCTGTAACTTTGTTAGTTAAATTAATGGCATATAAGAGTGGTATGAAATTCATTCCGGTATTGTCTATTATTTCACGTGGTGAAACAGAAATTCCCTGGAAGTATATTTTTATTATGTCCGCATTATTACTTCTAATATTTGGCATCACACTGTCGCTGTCTACTCATTATCATATATTTGGAACTGATAAAGTAGGGCAAGACGTTTTTTACCAAGCGCTGAAAAGTATTCGTATTGGTTTGATAATTGGAACAATTACTACACTGATGATGTTACCTTTTGCACTTATTCTTGGTATTACGGCCGGATATTTTAAAGGATGGGTTGATGATGTAATTCAATATATATATACCACATTAAGCTCAATTCCAAGTGTGTTACTAATTGCAGCTTCAGTATTGATGATGCAGGTCTATATAGGGATTCATCCGGAACTATTTGACACAATGGCTTCACGCGCCGATCTCCGTTTATTGTTCCTTTGCATCATACTTGGTGTTACCAGTTGGACTGGGTTATGTCGTTTATTACGTGGTGAGACTCTAAAAATACGTGAAATGGAATATATCCAAGCAGCCCATGCATTTGGAGTTTCTCATTGGCGCATAATCAGTCGCCATATACTTCCTAACGTGATGCATATTGTATTGATTGCTACTGTTATGGAATTTAGTGGGCTTGTTCTAGCTGAGGCTGTGCTGTCTTATATTGGTGTTGGTGTAGATCCCTCTATGATTAGTTTTGGCACCATGATTAATTCAGCTCGTTTAGAAATGGCGCGTGAGCCGATGGTTTGGTGGGCTTTGCTCGCATCTTTTGGTTTTATGTTTACGCTAGTTTTAAGTGCTAATTTGTTTGCTGATGCAGTACAGGATGCATTTAACCCAAGAGTGAAAACGCTACGACTCATTAACAGGTAAATTATATTATGGTGAGCTGCTCAATAGAGTAAAAAATAAATTTGATACGACAGTAACTTTAATCTTATGTTTCTATGACTTCCCTGCTACAGATCAAAAATCTTAAGACTATTCTTCACACCAGCACGGAACCGGTACGTGCTGTTGACGGACTTACACTTCAGATTCAGAAAGGTGAAACTTTTGCCCTGCTTGGAGAGTCTGGCTGTGGGAAATCTATGACAGCACTTTCAATTATGCGGCTATTGCCAGAGGCAGGAGAAATTGTTTCTGGCTCTGTAAAGTTAGATAGAGAAGACCTATTACTAAAATCAGAAGCATCTATGCGTAGTATACGTGGCAAACAGATCAGCATGATTTTTCAGGAGCCGATGTTAAGTTTAAACCCCGTGTTAACAGTTGGCGAGCAAATTCGAGAGGTATTGAAACGGCACCTAAATTTACGTGGCATGGAATTACAAGAGCGCGTAATAGAAATATTGCATCAAGTAGGAATCCCTGATGCAACAAGGCGTATGGCTGAATACCCATTTCAATTTTCCGGCGGGATGAAACAGCGGGTAATGATTGCCATGGCACTGGCTTGTGAGCCAGCACTATTAATTGCAGATGAGCCGACTACAGCTCTTGACGTTACTATTCAGGCTCAAATTTTAGATCTTATGAGAAATTTGCAGCGAAATAAAGACATGGCTATCTTACTTATTACCCATGATCTTGGAGTTGTAGCGGAGATGGCAGACCGAATTGCAGTCATGTATGCAGGTGAAATCATAGAGACAACAGTTTGTGATAAATTCTTTAATTCCCCAGCACACCCATATTCTAAGAAATTATTTGCTGCGCTACCAGGAGGATCTAAACGGGGCCAGGGGTTAGCAATGATTAAAGGAAATGTTCCGTCACTATCCAGTAAATTTATTGGTTGTCGGTTCGCTAATCGTTGTGAATATGCCTGGGATTTGTGTAGAACAACTGTACCAGAATGGAATGAGATAACTACAGGCCATAAGGTAAGGTGTCATCTGTATGGAAGAGATAATGAGGAGAATGTTAAGAAACAGTTCATAGTAGAAGAATCTATTCTCGGAGTAGCCACCGTATTCCCTGATACTACCGGTAGTTCAGCGTTGTTGAATGTCACTAATTTAAAAGTTCATTTTCCTATATATAAAGGGTTAATAAAAAGTGTGGTAGGGAGTATTAAAGCGGTAGATGGAGTTTCACTTTCTATTTCACAAGGCAGTACGCTTGCATTAGTAGGTGAATCAGGTTGTGGAAAGACTACGGTAGGGAAAAGTATTTTGCAATTGATTACACCTACTGCAGGTAGTGTCCAATATGACGGGTTAGAATTAGTAGGCCTTGAGCGAAAAGAACTTCGTAGAAAGCGCGCCGAATTTCAGATAATTTTTCAAGATCCTTATTCATCACTTAATCCTAGAATGCGTATTATTGATATTCTTAAAGAGGGCATGAATGCACTAAATATTAAGGATAATTCTGGTCTAAGAAATGGAATAAGTCAGGTCAATTTTTCGGGCTTAGAAAAAATAGATACTTTATTAAAACATGTTGGATTGCCACTGGAATCTAAATGGCGCTATCCACATGAATTTTCTGGTGGTCAACGACAGAGAATTGCTATAGCCCGCACTTTGATAGTTAATCCTAAGCTTCTTATTTGTGATGAGCCTACAAGTGCACTTGATGTTTCTGTACAGGCGCAGATTCTAAATTTGCTCAAAGAGCTACAGAAAGATTTTGGTATTTCATACTTATTTATCACGCACAATATTTCAGTTGTAGAATATTTAGCAGATGAGGTTGCAGTGATGTATCTCGGAAAGATTGTGGAATATGGAAGTGTAGACGAGGTATTGAATAGCCCTAAGCATCCTTATACTCAGGCACTACTATCCGCAGTGCCGGTAGTACAATTTAAATTAAATCGAAAGATAATACGCCTGCATGGAGATTTGCCTTCGCCAGCGAACCCGCCTTCTGGGTGTCATTTTCATCCGCGTTGCCCAAAAGCAATGCCCATATGTTCCGGAAAATCCCCAGGAGTAACTAGATTTAGTGAAACACATACTGCATCATGTTATTTGTATAATGAAAACTCTTCTTAAAAAATTTTGTTTTAAGGGAAATCAAAGAACACATGTAAAATAATGGTATTGGTTTGATTTTTCATTAGGCTTATTAATTTTCTGTGCGCGGCGTTTAGATTTCGCACATTGTGTATCAGCCAAATCTTTTGCCTCTATTTCATTATAGTCAGAGGAATCGACATTAACAAATCCGGGATTTGTTTCGACTATTTTGTCCTGAGTCTTGTATGCGCAGCCCATAAATACCGAGATTAAAAGTGCGGCTATTAAGTAAGTGATTATTTTTCGCATATGCTTTATATCCTTTCTTATTTCTGTCAGTGTTGCAAAACAAGTATATATAGTTTTACAAAATTAAGATTTTTTCCTTAGCTATAAATAGTAATAATTTTGAAAATTTCCCGCACCTCATCATTCATTGTAGCAATAAGTATCTCTTTTTGGCTGTATGGATGTGCCAATTTTTCCTATTACTCTCAGGCTGTAAATGGGCAGATAGAAGTCCTGCGTAAAGCTCAATCTATTAATTCAATTGTAGCTGATCCAAGTGCTGATAAGGCATTAAAAAATACCTTATCTAAGGTTATTTCATTACGAAAGTTTGCCAGTCGTGCTTTGAAACTCCCTGATAACGAGAGCTATATGACTTACGCTGATCTAAAGCGGCCATATGTAGTATGGAACGTATATGCAACACCTGAGTTTTCCACAAAACTTAAAGAATGGTGTTTTGTGGGGGCAGGTTGCGTAGAGTATCGCGGGTTCTTCTCTAAAGAAAAAGCAGGCCATTTTGCAGATGAATTAAGAAATAAAGGCTATGACGTTCATGTAGCTGGTATTCGAGCATATTCCACCTTAGGGTGGTTTGATGATCCTGTTCTCAATACTTTTATCAATTTTTCTGAAATACAGCTTGCCAGGCTTATATTTCATGAGCTTTCTCACCAGGTTGTCTATGTTCAGGATGATACTGAGTTTAATGAATCCTTCGCTACAATGGTTGAACTGGAAGGTACTAGGCGTTGGCTGAAAATTAATGGCACTTCTGAACAGCAGGATACATTTTATGCAAGTCAGAGAGGGGAGCTTGCCTTTACTAAGTTAGTATTAAAATATCAAAAAACATTAAATAAATTATTTTCTTCTGATGTAAATGATTCAGAAAAACGTATTTATAAATTAAATATTTTTGCTGAATTACTTAGAGAATTTAGTAAGCTAAAAGCTACTAATAAAGCATTGAGTAGCTATGATAAATGGTTTGAATTACAGATGAACAATGCATTGATTTCAACGATTTCTACATATACAAAGCATGTCCCAAAATTCAGGTCTTTACTCTACCAGAAGGGTGGGGACATGGAAAAATTTTATAGTGCTGTCCGAGATATTGGAAAATTGACTAAGAGTGATCGTTATTCTTCTTTTCAAAAAAGATAAAAATATTTACCCTGAGATGCTTCTGGGAAGAGAACTTAGGTGGCTCAGTCTGAGAGAACCTCTTGAAAGAAATCTTGCTGTTTTTGTAATTAGTGCAGCATTATATGCTAGCTCTTATTATTTTTTATTTTCTTGATTCAAGTTCCTGCATTGTTTTTTTTCTTGCCACAACGACACCATCCCGGGTTGGACTGATAAAAGCATCAAATTCAGGGTCATCAAAAATTAATTTGTTATGTTCTTTAATAGCCTCTGTCCAGCCAGGGACAAGGTCAATATAATTTTTTACTGCAACCCTTCCATGCCATAGTGCATTATCAGCAATATACAGCCCGCCCGGGTTAATTTTATTTTTAGCTAGATGCCAGATTTCAGGGTATTGTCCTTTATCAACATCGTTGTAGCAGATATCAAATAGCCCCTCAGTTTTAGAAAAAATTTCCTGAGCATAGCCGGTATGAAAATTGACTCTATTCCCTAATTCCGCAGAATTAAGATATTGTTCGGCTTTTTCCTTGTTTAGGGGGTCACCGTCACTACAAATTACAGTCCCTTTTTCTCCTACTGCTTTAGCAAACCAATATGCAGAATAACCATACCCGCTACCAAACTCGAATACCCGTTTTGCATTAATGGCTCTTGCCATAGTTTCAATAAAAGTACCGACAAGGCGACCAATAATAGGAAAATTATTATTTTCGGCTTCTTTTTCCATTTCAATAAGTACCGGGTGATCTGTTCGACTCACTAAGCTACGCATGTAATCTTCAATAGCGGGGTGAACTGGGTCTAAGACTTTTGGGCTAGACATGGTCGGAGATTGAAGGTTGATCATTTATTAACACCCCATAGAGAAACAATAAGAGTTAGATTGATACTTGCTACTGAACTTACGCTCAGTGCAGGTAGTAGTCAATGTGATCAGCTATTTGTTAATAGACTGCCAGCAGAATATCTTCTAATGAATTAATACTGCTTTTGGATAAGCGTATATGGTGATTCATTCTTTTTGTGTTTAATGATCTTCCCTGGGCCATATTCAATTACCTGGTCATTTTTTAGAATTACAGAGTAATCTGTTCGACTCCAAGATAAGCCACTAAATATAGACCAACCATTGATCAGAAGATCAGTATATTGAAGAGCTTCATATTCTCCATTACGATGAAATCCACTTGGATTTCCTGCGGCAGTTATAACTTCCTCTTTTGTTATGCCTTCTCTAAGATTGCGCATGCTATTAACTGTAGCGCAAGAAGTAAGTATCAATATAGCAAGTAAAGGAAGAATAGCAGACTTCATAAATTGGACTCCGTGGGGTTGCTGGTTATATACGTAATATATTGGAACTTAATCCTGTTAATGTACCAGATTCGAGAAACCTTATTTTATATTTTGTATTGTATAGTTACAATCTGTAAAGGCTAAGACTCTCTACTAATATTTTGTTTATGAAATAGTCGGTATAGTACAGGTAGTACTAGTAGTGTTAGCACGGTAGAGGATATAACACCACCAATTACAACAGTAGCCAGTGGTCGTTGAACTTCTGCCCCTATACTGGTAGCCAATGCCATAGGTACGAATCCAATAGCTGTCGTTAATGCTGTCATTAATATCGGACGAAGTCTTGTGATGGCGCCGGTTTGAATGGCATCATCCAGAGTGTAACCTTCTGTTAGCAGGTTCCTAATAAATGAGAGCATCACTAAGCCATTTAATACCGCTATACCTGACAGGGCAATGAATCCGACTGAAGCTGAGATGGATAGAGGAATGTCTCGTAACCACAGTGCAAATAACCCCCCTGTGAGAGCAAATGGAACCCCGGTGAATATAAGCAATCCATCCCGAAAGTTCCGGAACATTGCGTAAAGTAAAACAAAAATAAGCCCTAAAGTCAGTGGAATTACGATCTGGAGACGATGAGCAGCAGCAATAAGTTGTTCGAATTGCCCCCCCCATTCTATCCAATACCCTGAAGGAAATTTTAATCTTTCACTAATAAGTTCTTCAGCTTCATTGACGAAAGATCCAAGGTCTCGTCCACGTATATTTGCGGTAACAACAACCTTACGTTTTCCATTCTCCCGGCTTATTTGATTAGGTCCTTGGACTAGATCAAGGTTAGCCACCTCGCCTAAGGCGACGTAGGAGGGTGAACTAATCATGGGGTCTTTTCCAATACTAATTGCGCTAGAAGATGGTAGCCTGATCGGTAAACGTCTGAGTTCTTCGATATTGCCACGTAATGATTCAGGTAAGCGTACTTGAAGATTGAAACGACGATCCCCATCGTAGATAACCCCAGCAGTTTTGCCGCCAACAGCAATGCTAATCGCATCCTGAACATCCGTTGCATTTAAACCATATCGAGACATCTTTGCACGATCTATATTAATAGAAAGTACCGTCAATCCTGAGATCTGTTCAGTTCTTACATCTGCTGCACCAGGAATGGTTTTAACTAAGCCTTCAATTTTATCGCCTAATAAAAGCAAAGTATCAAGATTGTCACCAAATATTTTTACTGCAACATCCGCCCGCACACCTGACAGCAATTCATTAAAACGCATTTGTATTGGTTGAGTGAATTCATATTTATTGCCCGGTATCTTTTGTACAGCTTGTTCCATTGCAGCTACTAGTTCTGTCTTGCTGTGGTATTGGCCATTCCATTCCGATTGGGGTTTTAAAATAACAAAAACATCAGCAAGGTTTGGTGGCATCGGGTCAGTTGCAATTTCAGCGGTTCCGATCTTCCCAAAAACTTTGTCTACTTCAGGAAAGTCCCTGATGGTTTCTTCCAGAGCACTTTGCATTTCAACTGATGTGGTTAGGCTTGTACCAGGAATACGCAGTGCATGGAGCGCAATATCCCCCTCATTTAGAGTAGGAGCGAACTCACTTCCCATACGAGTTGTTAGTAAACCAGATAACGCCACAATAATTACAGCAACTGTAATCGTAAGTGCCTTATTTTTCATTGCAGCATTTAATACTGGGAGGTAGGATCTCTTTGCCCATACTACAGCTGTACTTTCTTTTTCTGTCATTTTGCCAGATAGAAAAAGTGCGATCGATGCGGGAACAAACGTTACAGATAGAATCATTGCTCCTAGTAAAGCGATCATGACTGTGATGGCCATGGGGTGAAACATTTTCCCTTCTACGCCGGTCATTACAAGGATTGGCAAATAAACAACCATGATAATGAGTTGACCATAAATTAAGGCACGGCGGGCTTCCTTATTAGCATCAAATACTTCCGAAAGGCGTTCATTGCGTGTTAATCCTCGTCCTAACTGTGCCTGCTTATTAGTGATGCGCCGGACACTATTTTCAGTAAATACTATTGCTCCATCTACAATGATGCCGAAATCAAGGGCACCCAGACTCATCAGATTCGCACTTACTTGGCTAGTAACCATGCCACTAAATGTAAATAACATTGAGAGTGGAATAACAAGTGCAGCAATGAGTGCTGCTCGAAAATTACCCAGAAATAAGAGTAGTACCACGATTACCAGTACAGCGCCCTCAGCCAGATTGGTCGCAACAGTTTGAATAGTTTTATCAACCAAAGTGGCACGGTTATAAGCAGTAGTCGCAACTACGTTTATGGGTAGGCTGCGATTAATTTCCGTTATTTTCTTGGCAACTGCTTCAGAGACAGTACGGCTATTTTCTCCAGTCAGCATATGTACAGTACCCAGTACTACTTCCTCGCCATTTTGAGTAGCAGCGCCATTGCGTAGTTCTTTACCGATCAGAACATCAGCGACATTTTTAATGTGCACCGGTATTCCACGGTAACTACCTAGAATGATTTCACCAATTTGATCTAGATTTATAACTTGCCCAGGTACCCGAACTAGTAATTGTTCTCCATTTTTTTCAATATAGCCTGCTCCCACATTAAGATTATTTCGTTGTAGGGCTATGACGACGTCTTGTAACGTTAGCCCGAAAGAAATTAGTTTCTCTGGGTAGGGTGTAACATGAAATTGTTTTACGAAACCACCTATAGCGTTTACCTCTGTTACGCCCTTAACTGTTCGGAGCTGGGGTTTGATAATCCAGTCTTGGATTTCTCGTAAATCAGTTGAGGAATAAAGTGTCCCATCCTTTTTTCTAGCACCTTTCTCAGCTTGGACTGTATACATAAAAATCTCACCAAGACCAGTAGATATTGGACCCATTTTGGGTGTTATTCCGGCAGGAAGAGTGTCTTTGACTGCTTGAATTCGCTGGTTAACTAATTGTCTGGCAAAATATATATCAGTGCCATCCTCGAAGATTACTGTGACCTGAGATAGCCCATAGCGTGAAATAGAGCGAGTATATTCAAGGTTAGGAAGGCCAGACATAGCTCGTTCGATTGGGAAGGTAACTCTTTGCTCAGATTCTATAGGGGAATAACCGGCCGCCTTAGCATTGATCTGTACCTGTACATTGGTAATGTCTGGTACTGCATCAATAGGGAGTCTCTGGTAGTTATAGATTCCAAGCATACCCATCAGGAATACCCCGATCAGGATTATCCAGCCTTGATGTATAGATATACGTAAAATATTATCAAACATAATTATTTTAGTGAGTTTATCGAGGCTATTCTGCGGGCATATAAATAGCTATTTTTCTTAGTGGTCATGAGATGTTTCATCTTTACCAAGCTCTGCTTTTAGAATGAAACTGTTCCCTGCAGCATATTGCTCTCCTGCTGCGAGTCCTTTAATTACTTCTACAGTCTTTTCATCATTCCGTCCTAGCTCCAGTGGCCTCATTTCAAAATATTCTCCGTAGCGGCCAAATGCAACTGGCTCATTCCGTACTGTCTGAATAGCATCCATTGATATGGTAACTGGCACTTGAATTTCTTCAGTTTCTATCCTCGCATTTACAAACATACCCGGTCGCCATTTCCCATTTCTATTGTCAAGCTCAACGCGTACTGCAGCAGTGCGTGTTCTTTTACCAATTAGCGCACTTATATAGGTTATCTCTCCTTCACCTTCAACATTGAATGCGGTTGCATTAACTAATACTTTTTGGCCTATTTCAATTATGTTTAAATCTTTTGGATAAGCAGTAAGAGTTGTCCAGACTGTTGATACATCTGCTATTGTAAATATTTCTTGATCCTGTTTTAGAGTCTTACCCTGTGCAATTTCTTTAGAGATAATTAGGCCGGAGATTGGAGCAAGGATTTCGAAACGGGCTAGATTCTTCCCTGAATAATTTGATTTAGGGTCCACTCCAAGTGCACGTAATTTTACTGTATTCAGATTAAATATAGTGTCAGCTTCACCCAGCATTTCTTGGGCAGTCAGAAAATCTTGCTTAGCGGTAATTTTCTCCTCCCATAGTTTTTTTTCACGTTTGAATGTTTTTTGTGCAAGATGGAATCGTTTCTGAGCAATTAGATATTGGCTATGTAATTCAGCTAACATTGGGCTCTCAATTACTGCTAGAACTTCATCTTTTTTTACTTGCTGGCCAACGTGACGAGCAACGGAAATAACTACCCCTGGTATTCGTGGGACTACTTGTACAATATTATGATGATTAAATATAATTTCTCCTGGTAATTTAATTGATGGCTTAATTACTTCAGGGCCAGCTGTCATTATTTTGATGCCATGTCTCTGTGCAGCAGTATCTGGCATTTCTATTCGTCCCTCAATTTGATCATGGGTCCAATAAAATATTTGGCCATTACGTTTGGCGGTAATTGCCATTTCGAATGAGTGAGGTTCATGCACCACTTGGTTGCTGACTAGGTAATCTTTTTCGGGTACAAATCTAAATATCTGAGCTGGCGCAGCAAGTCTTGTTAATGTAATCTCAATATTAACTTTGGCAGGCATAATTTGCTTTTTGTTTTCATAGAGATAGAGTCGAAAATATGGTGATATACCTCCTTCAAAAATTGTTACTTCCACACTGAAATTTTTGGTCGAAAATAGTTTTCCTCCTTTCGGACCTTTGCTAGGGAAAGAGTATTTTTCTCCTTCTAATATGTCACTAGATATTATTTTTTTTATCTCTTCATCATTGATTGTAGGAGACGTATCTTTACCCCAATTAAGAATTATCCATCCTAAAATAATCCCGATGAGGATGGCAATAATTATTGAATTTGATTGATTTTTACTCATGATCTATCCTTCATGATCCTTATTATTAATATTGATTGATTGGTATTTAACATGATCAATTGGTGAGGCAGTTAAGCGTTCTATTTCGTTAATTAGATAATGATAGTTAGTGAGCGCACGAACATACAGAATTTGATTCTGAAACAGAGTGCGTTGTGCATCTAGCATTTCCAAGAAACTAAATTTCCCTAGCTGATAGCCTTTATTTGCTGTATCAAAAGAACTCTTTGCTCCAGGTAAAACAGCATCGCGTAATATGCTGATCTCATTTTGTGCAGCAGACAGAGATCCATAAGCTTTTGCAAGCTCAGATTTCAGCTTTAATTCAGTCGCAGCTTGTTCATCAATTGCTTTGCCAACACGCTGATTTGCTGCTTGTAAGTTACCTTGATTAAAATCGAATAATGGAATTGGTATGGATACATTAACTATTGCGGTTGTCTCATCAGCCCTTGTATAACGTCTGACACCTGCACCAACTGTAATATCAGGTATGCGACGTAATTTTTCAATTTCTACGAAAGCTCTATGTTGTTCTATATTTTTTATGCTATAGAGAGCGATAGGATTTTTTTCGAGGCGCTGCTCCAGTACCCCAAAGCTTGGTATCTCAATACGTGATTCAAGGTTTCCTATGACTCTTCCGAACTGAGGAGAAGAGCTTCTCCATAAGAGAGATAGCTGCTTCCTTGCTGCTGTTAATTCTCTACGTGTTTGTTCAAGTTCGATGCTGGTTGTAGAAAAAGCTATTTTTGCTTTGGTTTCCTCTATAGGAGGAGATTTGCCCGCTTCAACCCGCTTAGCAGCGGAGCGTACTAATTTATTTGCAAGCCCTATGCTCTCTTCTGCGAGCCGCAGCCGTTCTTGTCCAGCCAATACTTTGATAAATACATTTGCTACACGAGCAATAAGTTCTAATCGTTTTGATTCATAATTCCTGCCTGCGAGTTCCTGACTTACCGAAGCAGCATATATTCTGGCAGAACGTTTTCCACCCAGCTCGATTAATTGGCTGAAACGAATAGAGGTCATTTGTGCAGCAGTAGAATTAGGGCGTGCGTTTAGATCTTCAGATTCTACAGCTAATTCAGGATTCCGAAATTTACCAGCTTGAATTATTATGCCGTCCAGTGCACGTACCTCTTTGGAAAAAGAAGATAGTTCAGGATTATTCTGTAACATAAGGTGTATTGCATCACGCAGAGAGAGATCATCCTTAGTATTAATCAGTGGCTCCGAGTCGGAGCGTTCTAAATGCTCTCTAGATGGTGTATTAATGACATTTTTCTCAGCAAGCACTTGAGACGAACAGCCTAGCGCCAGAATAAATAACAAATCTGGCACTCGATATCTAATAATTATCGACTTAAAATTTAAGTTCATAAAACCTCCGCAAACCTTGTGTACTAATTACCGTAGTAATCATTAGAATTCGTAAGATGATTAAATACGGAAACATGCAGTAAGTACGCATAGCCAAAACACGCAACTTTATGTAAGGCTATTACTTAACCTAGGTTACATATCAATTATTAGCTGGCGTAATTTCCGAAT
>Ga0308016_10000355_pt1 | contig 23619 bp, 20 predicted proteins | sample Neamet233_FD_203129 | JGI IMG/M metagenome (GOLD analysis project Ga0308016, IMG submission 203129) | Marine microbial communities from water near the shore, Antarctic Ocean - #233 | ecosystem: Environmental > Aquatic > Marine > Unclassified | place: Southern Ocean | collected 2014-07-28
TTATGCTAGGGCCTTTTTAGAAGGTCGCCTAGATGAAGAGCAACTTTCAAACTATCGACAAGAAGTCGCTGGCAACGGGCTTTGCTCTTATCCTCACCCGTATTTAATGCCTGATTTTTGGCAGTTTCCAACGGGCTCAATGGGGATTGGTCCAATCAGCGCCGTCTATCAAGCCCGCTATATGCGTTACCTTGAAGGCCGCGGCTTAGTAGAAACAGCAGGACGTCATGTGTGGGGTGTTTTTGGTGACGGAGAGATGGATGAGCCTGAGTCTATTAGTGGCTTGACCCTTGCCGCACGGGAAGGGCTTGATAATCTTACCTTTATTGTCAATTGTAATCTGCAAAGACTAGACGGCCCGGTACGTGGCAACGGGCAAATTATTCAGGAACTAGAAAGCCTATTTATCGGCGCTGGCTGGAACGTCATTAAAGTCCTTTGGGGTTCTGAATGGGATAGCCTTTTTGCCCACGATACTAATCAAGTTTTACTGCGACGCTTTGCGGAAACCGTCGACGGTGAATACCAAAATTTAGGTTCTAAAGATGGAGACTACAATCGCGCTAAATTCTTTGATGCCGACCCAGACACCAAAGACCTTGTTGCCCATATGACTGATGCCGAAATCAACAAATTAAAACGTGGCGGCCATGACCTACGTAAATTACACGCAGCCTTTGCTGCAGCGAAAGCTCATAAAGGCGCTCCTACAGTTATATTGGCCAAGACTAAAAAAGGCTTTGGCATGGGCGGTGCAGGGGAAAGCCGCATGTCCTCTCATCAGGCCAAAACTATTGATATGACGTCGTTAACCGCTTTTCGAGATCGATTTTCACTACCCCTGAGCGACAATGATATTGAATCTCTAAACTTTTATAAGCCGGCCGACGATAGTGAAGAGATGATTTATATGCGTGCACGTCGCCAGGCTCTTGGAGGGCATATCCCATCACGCAAAGCGACGCAGAAAGTCGACTCATGCAATGATGACCAAGCCCTGCTGATCCCGCAGATTAATCAGTATGCAAAGTTCGCGCTGCATGCTGATAAAAAATCGATGTCTACCACAATGGCTGCCGTTCGCATGCTCGGGGCACTGTTAAGAGACAAGTCTTTAGGTCCCAAAATTGTCCCCATCGTGGCCGATGAAGCAAGAACCTTTGGGATGGATAATTTGTTTCGGCAAATAGGCATCTATGCTCCTCTTGGCCAGCTTTATACACCGGAAGATTCTGAGTCCATGATGTTCTATAAGGAATTAAAAAATGGCCAGCTATTGGAGGAAGGGATCAATGAAGCCGGTGCCATTTCATCTTGGGCAGCAGCTGCAACCTCATACTCTGTGCATGACACTCCCACCTTACCTTTTTATATTTACTACTCGATGTTTGGATTTCAACGCGTTGGCGACCTAATCTGGGCCGCCGCAGATCAGCGCGCTCGAGGATTTTTATTAGGTGCCACTGCAGGCCGCACAACACTCTCAGGTGAAGGCTTACAACATCAAGATGGCAGCAGTCACATCGTCGCTTCGACTGTTCCGAATTGCCGAGCTTATGATCCTGCTTATGCCTATGAGTTAGCATTGATTATGGATCATGGAATGCGCCAGATGATGGAGCGAAACGTCGACGAGTTTTATTACATCACAGTGATGAATGAGAATTATGCTCAACCAAGCATGCCTAAAGGTATAGAGGACGATGTCTTACGAGGTCTCTACCAGGTGGGGACTCGAGGTTGCAAGGAAGCTGATATAAGGGTTCGCCTAATCGGCTCCGGCACGATACTTAATGAAGTCATTGCCGCCGCTGATAGCCTGCTTAATGATTTTAATATCGCTAGCGATATTTTTAGTGCGACTAGCTTTACTGAACTGGAACGTGAGGCTCGAGCTATAGAACGAACCAACCGTCTTTCACCCAGCAAGACTCCAAAAATCAGTCATGTCCAGGCCTGTTTACCCGGACATCTTCCTATTATTGCTGCGACAGATTATGTTCGAGCATTACCTCAATTAATCGCCCCCTATTTAGAGGGGCGCCTCGTAGCCCTAGGGACTGACGGCTTTGGCCGCAGTGACAAACGAGACGTACTTCGTAAATTCTTTGAAGTAGATAGTAAAAGTATTGTTATCGCTGCTATTGAAGCACTTGCTAGAGCAGAAATGATCGAATATTCAGAGCTAACAGCCGCCTTAGAACAATATGAAATAGATGGAGATACGCCGGCGCCATGGACTATTTAAGTTACCTATAGTTAATGTTTTATAGCAAGAAAAAGCCGTCACTTGGACGGCTTTGAATCTCACTGGACGTTAATGTGGTGGAGGTGGTGGGAATCGAACCCACGTCCGCAAGCCCTACGCTACGAGGTCTACATGCTTATTCCGTCTTTAATCTCACTGTAGGCTACCCGACGGGCAGGGAAAACTTACAGCCAGTTCAGTAAGGTTTTAACGGATCTAGCCCTGAACATGCCTTCACCGCGGTCCTATGTAGATGACTCCTGGGATCCGGGCGCATAGGCACGCACCGGGCAGAAGGCACTAAACTGGTTTTTAAGCAGCTAGAGCGTAGTTGTCTTCGTTGGCAACTATAAGTTTTACAGTTGGATTTACGAGGTACTCTGTCCCTCGGCATGCACTCGGAGTTTCGCGACCCACGTCGAAGCCATGTCACCCCCGTGTGACGCATAGTGTAGTGACCACCGTACGAAAAACAAGGTTAATTGTCTTGGCTTGGACTAATTCGGGGTATCAGGATTTATTTTTTCAGGATTCGTGCCTTCTGCCGTACCCAGTCCTGATCCTTCTTGTCGGCGCGCTTGTCGTGTTGTTTCTTACCCTTACCCAGACCAATGTCCAGTTTTGCGCGTCCTTTGTGCCAGTGAAGGTTCAAGGGGATCAGCGCAAAGCCTTTGCGTTCTACTGCGCCGGTCAATCGGTCGAGTTCGCCGCGATTCAACAATAATTTTCGTGACCGGATAGGGTCCGTTTTTATATGCGTTGACGCCGCAGTCAATGGCGAAAAGTGCGCGCCCACGAGCCACGCCTCACCTTTTCTCAGGTTCACGTAAGCCTCCGTGATCTGTGCTCGTCCCTCACGCATACTCTTTACTTCCCATCCCTCAAGAGACAGGCCAGCTTCGTAAGTGCCCTCGATAAAATAGTCATGCCGTGCTTTTCGATTCACGGCAATGACGTTGCTGGGCGTCGATTTTACTTTCCTATTGCTCATAGTGTCCGTTCATAGGCCTGTCGGGCGGATTCGATTGCCTTGGATTATAGGCCCTAAGCGTTGTCAGGCACTCGGTTTTGTATAAGAATCGCGATATTCAATGCCGATAAAAGAAAATAATCATGCTAAGTAATCAGGCTGGTGAGGGGAAGCGAGCCTCACTCCATGGACATTGGTCCTCAAAAATGGCTTTTATATTAGCGGTCACTGGATCGGCTGTTGGTTTGGGGAATATCTGGAAATTCCCATACATCGCCGGCCAGAATGGCGGTGGCGCGTTTGTACTTGTCTACCTTGTTTGCACGGTAGTCATTGGTATGCCGGTCATGATGTCAGAAATACTGATCGGTCGCCGCGGACGGCGAAATCCGGTTGCAACCATGGAGCTACTCGGTAAAGAAGAGGGCAGCTCTGGCCATTGGCGTTGGGTCGGTGTCCTGGGTGTTATCGGCGGCAGTCTGATTCTCTCGTATTACAGCGTCATCGCGGGTTGGACACTCGGTTATGTGGTGAAGAGCGCATCAGGGGTATTTGTCGGTGCTTCGGTAGAGGCCGTTGGCGCCGAGTTCAAGAATTTTGTTGGCGATTGGCGAATCATCGGCTTTTGCCACACGTTGTTCATGGCGCTAACAGTATTCGTTGTTACGCGTGGCGTGGAGCGCGGACTGGAGCAGGCGGTTCGATTCATGGTTCCCGCCTTGCTCGTTCTGATGCTGGTCTTGCTTGGCTACTCAATGAATTCTGGTTATTTCGGCCAAGGACTGTCCTTCATGTTTAGTATTCCGGAGTCCTGCATGACATTGACTCCTGAATGTCCGCTGACGTGGGATAGCGTACTTGCTGCGCTGGGGCAGGCGTTCTTTACGCTGAGCATCGGCATGGGCGCGATCATGGCCTACGGTGCGTATTTGCCCGAGGACACATCAATAACGGGTGCCTCCGCTGCCGTGGTAACGGCAGACACCGGAATCGCTATTCTCGCTGGGTTGGCCATTTTTCCGCTGGTTTTCGCGAACGGCCTTGATCCTGCCGACGGCCCGGGCCTGGTATTCCAAACACTGCCATTGGCGTTTGGTCAGATGGCCGGTGGTGTTTTCTTTTCAACAATATTTTTTGTCCTACTGTCTTTCGCAGCGTGGACTTCCGCTATCGGTCTGATGGAACCAGCTGTCGCCTGGGTGGTTGAGCACTTCAATAAAACCAGAGCGCAAGCGAGCCTGTTGATTGGTGGCTTGATTTGGTTCATCGGTTTTGGCTCGGTCCTCTCTTTCAATGTACTTGCTGACACGACATTTCTGGCCGGAACATTGTTTGATAATGTTGATTATCTGACGAGCAGCATCATACTTCCGCTCGGCGGTCTTTTGATCACGGTCTTCGCTGGCTGGGTGATGTGCAGGAACTCCACGGCGGACGAACTCGGTAGCGCCGGAACACTCTATAAAGCTTGGCGTGTGCTTGTCCGGTTCATCGCGCCCATCGGAATACTGTTCATTTTAATTAACGCCATCACCTAGCAGGAAGGTTATGCGGAAAGTCAATCGAAGCGCGCTGATTCCGTATTCGGCGGAGCAAATGTACGCGCTGGTCGAGGATTTTCTGGCGTACCCGGATTTCTTGCCGTGGTGTACTGGGGCCGTCCTGCACCTTAAGGACGGGAGTGTAATCGAGGCGTCACTCGAGTTGCGGCGCAGCGGCCTCAAGAGATCCTTTCGGACAAGAAATACCGTGCAGCCAGGAGTCGCAATGGATATCGAATTGGTGGATGGTCCGTTTCGCCATCTGTCCGGCTGCTGGAAGTTTGAACAGCTGGGTACCGACGGTAGCAAGGTCATGCTGGATCTCGAATTTGAGTTCGAGAATCAAGTAACAGACACATTGTTTGGCCGCTACTTTGAAGACACATGCAATTCGTTGATTTCGTCTTTTACGTCGCGCGCGCAAAAGATCTACGGGTGAGTTATTAAATGACCACTTTCGAAGTCGAAATCGTTCTTGCGCTGCCAGAGCGGCAGTCTTTGAAGAGCGTTTCGGCAACAGATGGCGATACGGTGATCATGCTGTTGGCAAAGAGCGGCTTACGTGACGAATACCCGGATTATGATTTCGATAGCGCAATATTGGGTATTTGGGGGCGCGAAGTGGCTCCTGATGCCCTGGTCAAATGCGGTGACAGGATTGAGTTATATCGTTCGCTGGAGCTGGATCCGAGGGATGCGCGCCGTCAGTTGGCGGAGGTTGGTCGAACGATGGTTGGTGCCGACGCGAATCAGAGGTCGGGAGATAAATATTGATCGCTGCGGATTTCAGTTACCTTGCCGTCGACAAAGAAAATGGATATCCAACCCTTTTGCCTCGCCTCTTCTCGAGCAAGTTTCAGGTAATAAACGTAGTCCCAACGATCACGCGTGAACGGATCGTCGATCATCGGTGTACCAAGCAGGAATCGCACCTGACTCTTGGTCATGCCGATTTCGGTCTGGTCGAAATCTTCCTGATCGAAGACGTTTCCCTGCGAAATGTCCGCGCGATAGACGCAGCCGGCAGTCAGAGCGAGCATTAAGAAAGACAGGAAAAGCAGGGTGATTTTACGCATAGTTGCATTCATCTGAGCGTTTTAGGCTGAAAATGTTCAGCCATATTGTCATAATACCCGCGCATCATACCTGTGAGAGCTAATTCATGCAGCAAAGAAAAGAACTTCGCCAGGCCGGCTTAAAGGTCACATTACCTCGTCTTAAAATTTTGGATATTCTCGAAGACGCTAAACTTCGCCATATGAGCGCTGAGGACATTTACAAGCACTTACTTGGCGTGGGTGAGGATATTGGTTTGGCGACGGTATACAGGGTCTTGACGCAGTTTGAGGCCGCTGGGCTTGTGACTCGACATAATTTTGAAGGTGGTCCTTCCGTATTTGAGCTCGATGAGGGGGAGCACCACGATCATATGGTGGTCATTGGCACTGGTGAGGTTGTCGAGTTCATGAGTGAGGAAATTGAAAGGATTCAGCATGAGATTGCGGACAAACACGGTTTTGAGCTCTTGGATCACAGCCTGGTGCTGTACGTTAAGACCAAGGAAGAACCCTCCGACAGCTAGTTAAGCGCGCTTTTGCCGTGCTCCTGACAGCATCTCGTCAGCATGCTCAAGCGTCTTGGCTGTAATTTCTACACCGCCGAGCATCCTTGCGAGCTCTTCAATACGTTCGTCTTTACCAAGAACTTGCAGTGCTGTTCTTGTTGATTTTCCATCAGTCACTTTGCTGATTCTGAAGTGATGATCAGCTAGGCTCGCAACCTGAGGCAAATGAGTTACACACAGCACCTGCCGATTCCCACCTATTTCCTGCAATCTACGGCCGACCATCTCGGCTACGCCACCACCGACCCCGCTGTCAACCTCGTCAAATACCATAGTTGGTATAGCGCTACCGTCACTAGCGATGACCTGAATGGCAAGACTCATTCTTGATAGCTCACCTCCTGATGCAATTTTTGCCAGCGGCTGTGCTTTTTGGCCAGGGTTTGCGCTAATAAGGAATTCTATGTTGTCGATTCCGTAAGGGCGGGCAGAATCTTCATCGAGTGGTGAGATCGAAACCTCGAACACTCCGCCAGGCATACCGAGGCCGGTCATGGCTTTTGTGACCGCGGCCGAAAACTTCTTTCCTGTCTTGCGGCGCACCTTGGACAGTGCATTCGCTTTGTACAGGAACTCGTCACGCATCGCGTTGACTTGTATTTCGAGCTCCCGACCACGCTCTTCAGAATGAGCTAATTCGTCGCGCTCATCGCGAAGTCGAACCAGTAACGACAGTAATTCCCCGACAGGGACACGATGCTTTCGGGCAGTCGCCTGCAGCGCATCGAGTCGCTCCTCAACCCAGTCACGGCGTTGCGGATCCATATCAATTTCTTCGCCGTAGCGGCGCAATGCTTCTGTAGCCTCAGAGATCTGGATACTTGCCGAATTCAGCATTTCCAGCAACGGCGTCAAGCTTTGATCAAATACTGACAACGAACCGAGAGATCGAGTGGCTTTAGCAATCAGGTCATTGACGTTATTTCGTTCGCTGTCAATCAGCGCATCAAGAGCCGCTATTATACCATCCACTATACGCCCACTGTTTTGTAACTTTTGGCGCTCTGCATTCAGCGCATCGAATTCACCATCAGTGAGGCCGAGTGAGTCGAGCTCTTGAACTTGAAACGTAAGTAAGTCGAGTCGAGATGCTCGGTCAGCGTCAGCGTCCAATAGCAGTCTTAGTCGTTCCGCAACCGCAACCCAGGCCGAGTAGGTTGTAGCGACCTCTTCTCGTTGCGATAGAAGGCCACCGAAGTAGTCGAGTAGGTCTCGTTGAATTGAACGGTGTCCAAGTGATTGGTGAAAATGCTGACCATGAATATCGAGAAGCATCTTGCCGATATTCTTCAGTTGTGACGCGGGTACAGCGTTGCCGTTTATGAACGCGCGAGACCGACCATCAGCATTGATGACGCGCCGCAAGAGGCATTCACCATCAAGATCAAGCGCATTGTCGTTGAGCCATGATTCAACAAGCTCAAGTTTGGATATATCGAATGCTGCTGCGAAGTCCGCACGTTGTGCGCCCCCGCGAACCAACTGTGCGCTGCCACGTTCACCGAGCACCAACCCTAACGCATCAACCAATATGGATTTACCTGCGCCGGTTTCGCCTGTCAGCACAGTCATGCCCGGATCAAACTCGATGTCGATTTTCTCGACGATCGCAAAGTCGCGGACCTGCAGATTCATGAGCATGTCAGGACTCCAAAATTTCTTTATCTCTATTGCGGCTGTCACGACCCCAAAACAGTTTGGAGCGCAAGATTTCGTAAAAATCATACCCCGGTGGATGGACTAGTGTAACCCGCTTGTTTGCGGCAGAAATCCGCAATTTGTCGGTAGGGCTAATACCCCCCAACGAAAATCCGTCGACAGTAATTTCAGCTTTTGTCTCGTCGCGCTGTAGCAGCGTGACTTCGACTAGCCGATCAGCGGAAACCACAATCGGTCTGTCGGTGAGCGTATGTGGGCACACTGGCACAATAACGACCGCGTCCAGATGAGGCTCAATAATGGGGCCGCCACAGCTCAGTGCATAGGCGGTTGAGCCCGTCGGTGTAGCGACGATCAATCCATCGCCCGAATGTGTATTGACGTAGCGATTCGCAATGCGTGTTTCGAAATCAACCATGCGCCCTGTTTCACGTCGCTGTAAAACGACATCGTTCAGCGCGAACGCAACCTCATCCTTGCCGGATGCGCGCTGCAGTCTCGCCTCAAGAACGAGTCGCGTGTCTGTCGTGTAATTGCCGCCCAGCACGTGATCAACACTTGTTATCATTTCGTCGGGTGTTACGTCCGCTAGGAAGCCCAGTCGCCCGCGGTTAATACCAAGGATAGGTATGCCAGATTCGCGGGTTAGACGACTGGCATGCAGCATCGTGCCGTCCCCGCCGATGGCAATCACCAAATCGGCAGCATCGATTTCATCCCGATGCAAAAGGCTTGCTCCGACTTTTGTTAAGTGCTGTGACAGGAGCTGCAAAGGCTCGCCGACTCGCGGGTCCTCTTCTCTGCCGACGATTACGATATTCTGAAATGATGTAGTCATACGCTGATTGTGGCAAACCCTTGACCCACCGCCAAGCCATTGCTAGCGTTTCAGTCAGAATGTCAGCTGAAACATCCAATCCTATACCCAATGATCGCGGCCAGCATCTGCTGCGTGTGTTGATCCAGAGGTATATCCGAGACGGCCAGCCGGTTGGTTCACGGACGCTGTCAAAAGATACCGATTTGGACCTCAGTCCCGCTACGATCCGCAATGTCATGTCGGATCTTGAGGGACTGGGGCTGGTATCGGCGCCACATACATCCGCAGGCCGCATACCGACGCCGAAGGGATATCGCTTGTTTGTTGATACGCTGGTTCGTTACCGACAGCCGGACGAGGGTGAGATTCGTAGGATCCAGGAGCAAATTCATGGCGAATCCGATGATCGGGAATCTATGGTTGGCGTAGTTTCCAATATGTTGTCCGAATTCACGAGCATGGCCGGTGTTGTAACGGTACCTCGTCCACCGCAGGTTACTTTTCGCCAGATCGAATTCTTGCCACTGTCGGAAAAACGCATTCTGGTTATTCTCGTAGTTAATGACCGTGAGGTTCAGAATCGAATCCTGCACACCGACCGAGACTATTCGGCGTCCGAATTACAGCAGGCACAGAATTTCATCAATGAGCACTATGCTGGTGCGGATATGGAGCAGGTGCGCAGCAGTTTGCTTCAGGCCCTCGATTCGACGCGCGATTCGATGAACAAGACAATGCATGAAATCATTTCGGTCACTCAGTCAGCGATGGACGGCGCCTCAGACCCGAATAAGAAATATGTCGTTGCTGGTGAGACGAACCTGATGGATTTCGCGGAGTTGTCGGACGTCGACACTCTACGCGGTCTGTTTGATGCATTTTCGCGAAAACGCATGATCCTCGATCTTATGGACCGCAGCATTAATGCTAATGGTGTGCAGATTTTCATAGGCGAAGAGTCGGGTTACAAGATATTTGACGGTTGCAGTGTTATTACGGCGCCGTACCATGTGGACGACGATACGATTGGCGTATTGGGGGTTATTGGCCCGACTCGCATGGCGTACGACAGGGTTGTGCCGATCGTTGATGTTACGGCCCGACTGCTCGAGACTGCGCTTAACCAGAACACCTAGCGCCTAGCGAAATCTGGCAATTTTATTGCTAAAGCGCTTGATATTTTTCGCTCCACCCCCAAACTTCGCAAGTCATTTGAACATCGGCAGCCGCATCGGCTTCCGGCACATGGTTTTGGAGTAATGAATTAATGAACGAACAGGCAGATCGGCCAGACGAAGAAATCGAGGAACAGGCAGCGAGCGAGACAGCTGCGGACGTCGAAGAATTAGGGAAGGCCATCGAAACCGACGAAGAAGTGTCCGAACTTGAGCAGGCAGAAGCGACTGCGGCAGAGAATTGGGATCGTTACCTGCGAGCAGCGGCGGAGCTCGAAAACGTTCGTAAACGGGCAAGAAAGGATATTGAGAACGCACATCGATTCGCCCTTGAGCGTTTCAGTCGTGAATTGCTGGTCGTTCGCGACAGCCTTGAAATGGGGCTCGCTGCTGCTGACTCCACAAGTGTTGAGAGTCTGCTAGAAGGCAGTGAAGCGACATTGAAGATTCTGGGCGTGACGATGCAGCAATTTGGTATTGAAGAGGTCGACCCTGCGGGCGAACCATTCGACCCAGAATATCACGAAGCGATTAGCATGCAGCCATGTGATGATGTCGAGCCGGGCTCGGTGGTCACTGTTGTACAGAAAGGCTATTCACTTAATGGCCGGCTGCTCAGGCCTGCGATGGTAGTCGTTGCAGCAGAATAGCTTCAATTACCAATATTGTGGCTTATATTGCTTGAAAGAACGGAACCCGGCCCCACCTAGACAACCAGTTTAATTAATTACTTTTTTGGAGTGTATTCACATGGGTAAAGTTATTGGTATCGACCTTGGTACCACGAACTCCTGCGTTGCAGTTATGGAGGGCGATACCCCCAAGGTTATTGAAAACAGTGAAGGCGATCGAACGACACCTTCGATCGTTGCTTTTACTAAAGATGATCAGGTTCTGGTCGGTCAGTCGGCCAAGCGTCAGGCGGTCACAAATTCTACGAACACACTTTTTGCGGTCAAACGTTTAATTGGTCGTCGATTTAAAGATGACGTCGTACAACGTGACATCAACATGGTGTCTTACAATATTGCAGAAGCCGAAAACGGCGACGCATGGGTTGAGGCTAACGGCAAGACGATGGCGCCGCCGGAAATATCTGCGCGCGTGCTGATGAAAATGAAGAAAACCGCAGAGGATTACCTCGGTGCGGAAGTGACCGGAGCAGTCGTTACCGTTCCTGCTTACTTTAATGACTCTCAACGTCAAGCAACAAAAGACGCGGGCAAGATCGCAGGTCTCGACGTCAAGCGCATCATCAACGAGCCGACTGCCGCAGCTTTGGCCTATGGCATGGACAAGAAACTTAGCGATGCAACGATTGCTGTATTCGATCTTGGTGGCGGTACGTTTGATGTTTCGATTATTGAGATCGCAGAAGTCGACGGTGAGCACCAGTTTGAAGTACTCGCGACCAACGGTGATACGTTCCTAGGTGGCGAAGACTTCGACATGCGCGTTATTGAGTACTTGGCAGCTGAATTCCAACGCGAGAGTGGCGTAGACATTACTGCTGATCCGCTGGCAATGCAGCGCCTCAAGGAGGCCGCTGAGAAGGCTAAGATCGAGCTCAGTACGCAGCAACAAACAGAAGTGAACCTACCGTACGTCACAGCTGACGCCAGTGGTCCGAAGCACCTCAACATCAAGTTGACCCGGGCTAAGCTCGAGTCACTGGTCGAGGATCTCATCGCGCGTACGATCGAGCCTTGTAAAGTGGCACTGAAGGACGCTGGCCTCAAAGTTAATGAGATTGATGACGTGATTCTCGTTGGTGGCCAGATTCGTATGCCGAAGGTTCAGGAGGAAGTGCAGAACTTTTTTGGTAAGGAACCTCGTCGCGACGTAAATCCAGATGAGGCCGTTGCGCTCGGCGCAGCGATTCAGGGTGGCGTTCTTGCTGGTGAGGTCAAGGACGTCCTGCTGCTCGACGTCACGCCGTTGTCACTCGGAATTGAGACGCTTGGCGGTGTGATGACCAAGCTGATCGATAAGAACACGACTATTCCAGCGAATGCGGAGCAGATTTTCTCCACGGCTGACGACAATCAAACTGCGGTAACAATTCACGTACTGCAGGGCGAGCGTGAGCGAGGTGCGGATAACAAGTCGTTGGGGCGTTTCGATCTGGCTGATCTCCCACCGGCTCGACGTGGATTGCCACAGATCGAAGTGACATTTGATATCGATGCCAACGGTATTCTGAACGTGTCAGCGAAGGATAAGGCAACGGGTAAGACTCAGACGATCGTTATCAAAGCGTCCAGTGGATTATCCGATGACGAAGTTGACCGAATGGTGAGCGATGCGGAAACTCATGCAGAAGAGGATCGTAAGTTCCGTGAGTTGGTTGACACTCGCAATCAGGCTGACGGTCTCATTCACGCTGCTGAAAAGACGCTTGCTGAAGCTGGCGAGAAAGCATCATCTGAAGAGAGATTGGCGATCGAGAATGCAGTATCTGACTTGAAGACGGCCCTCGAAAGCGATGATAAAGATGCCATCGATACGAAGACAGCAGCCTTGGGCGAAGCATCAAGCGGTTTGGCTCAGAAGCTGTATGCCGAGCAGGCCGCCGAAGCAAGTGCCGATGGTGGCGATGGTGCAGAGTCTGCGGATGACGTCGTCGATGCGGAATTTGAAGAAGTCGATAAAAGCGAAGACGAAGAAAAAGACGAAGAAAAAGACGACGATACGTCGAAGTCCGCGTAGTACGATCTTCGAATCTAAAATGTTGTAAATATCGGGCGCCGTAGTGGCGCCCGAAATCTAAAAGAAAGAAATGGCAAAACGCGACTATTACGAAATTCTGGGTGTCTCGAAATCAGCGAATGCTGACGAGATCAAAAAGTCCTATCGCCGTCTTGCGATGAAGCATCATCCTGACCGAAATAAAGACGACGGTGGCAAGTCCGAAAAGAGGTTCAAAGAAGCCAAAGAAGCCTACGAGGTTCTCAAGGACTCCGAAAAGAAATCTACTTACGATCAGTTTGGTCATGATGGACTTCGTGCTGGCGGCGGTGGCCAAGGCGGCTTCGGAGGTGCCGAGGGAGTTGGTGACATCTTTGGTGACGTATTCGGCGATATTTTTGGTGGTGGACGGCGTGGCGGCGGCCCGCAGGTCTTTCGTGGCGCGGACTTGGGCTATGAGCTGAAGCTGGGTCTCGAAAAGGCTGTTGCTGGTGATACCGTTGAGATCGACGTACCGACTCAGGTCGGTTGTGGCACCTGTGACGGGTCGGGCGCAAAAAAGGGTACTTCCCCCGAAAAATGTTCAACCTGCGGCGGTGTTGGGCAGGTGAGGATGCAGCAGGGATTCTTTTCTGTTCAGCAGGCCTGTCCTGCCTGTAAAGGTGCCGGGACTACGATCAGCGACCCGTGCGAGGAGTGCCACGGACGTGGGCGAATTCGAAAGACACGAACATTATCGGTGAAAGTGCCAGCTGGCGTGGACGATGGTGATCGTATTCGACTTTCTGGCGAAGGCGAGGCTGGAAGAAATGGTGGTCCTGCAGGCGACTTGTATGTCGAGCTGCGAGTTACTAAACACAAGATTTTCGAGCGGGACGGCGCGAATTTGGCGTGTGAGGTGCCGATCAGCTTTTCAACAGCGACGCTGGGTGGGGAGGTTGAGCTGCCGACGCTGGATGGAAATGTATCGTTGAAAGTACCCGCGGGAACTCAATCTGGGAAGATCTTTCGACTTCGTGGCAAGGGCGTTACAACCGTTCGTGATGCGCGGCAGGGAGACCTGTTCGCACAGGTCGCTGTTGAAACCCCTGTAAGTCTGACCGCAGAGCAAGAAGGGTTGCTGATAAAGTTCGAGGCGTCCGTTAAGAAGGGTGGAGATAAGCACAGTCCCCGTGCTGGCGGATGGATTAATTCGGTCAAATGGTTTTTTGACCGAATTAGCTAGTAGTATCGGCATGTCTATCTAGGGGGGGGCACGTTATTAAATCCACACGAATAGCCATCGCTGGTGCTGGCAGAATGGGCCAGGCACTTGGGGCGTCCGTTGACCGGGATGCGGGGTTGGAGCTGGCCGGAATATGGCAGCGCGGAGGCGACCTCAGCGATTTACTTATTGGCTCAGACGTTGCAATAGACTTTAGTTTGCCGGAGGCGAGCCAAATTGTCCTCGACGCCGCTGTCCATCAAGAAATCCCGCTTATCTATGGAGTTAGTGGCCTTAATCAATCGCAACTGACATACCTTGAGCGTGCTGCGACAAAGATCGCGATTGTCTTTGATCGAAACATGAGTCTGGGTATCGCAGTTCTGGAACGATCGGTCAGGGAGGCCGCATCGTCACTCGGGCCGGAGTTCGAAATCGAGGTGTCCGAGACCCATCACGTTCACAAGAGGGATGCACCGTCGGGTACGGCTTTGAAGTTGGGTGAGGCGATGGCTGTAGCGCGTGGTGGTGATAGTACTAACGCGATCCAATATTCGAGCGAGCGACGCGGCGATGTCCCCGGCGACCATGAAGTCAAAATGAGTTCGCCAACTGAGCAATTGACCTTCTCGCACAGTGTTACAACGCGCCAGGTGTTTGTCGATGGCGCTCTCCAGGCCGCGAGATGGGTGCTTGATAGGCCGCCTGGCTTGTATTCGATGCAGGATGTGCTGTTCAGTTATCTAAAATAGGCTATTTCGCACAAAAAAAACCATTTCAGTGTGGCGCGAGCTGCCACCCTTCAGTAAACTACGACGGATCGCTGGAGCGGTCGGCGATTTGCAAGCGGAAGACACAGTCCTTCCGCTTTTGTGTATCTACAGCAAGCAGATATTGCAACGACCCGATCCAAAATCGGTCTGAATTTGGTTTCATCGCGAGGGTCGTACTTGAGCACGCCAGCAATACTTGCACTACAAGACGGTAGCGTTTTCCGCGGTACGTCGATAGGTGCCGAAGGCCAGACAATAGGCGAGGTGGTATTTAATACCTCGATGACGGGCTATCAGGAAATTCTGACTGATCCGTCCTACTGTCGTCAGCTTGTGACACTCACGTATCCGCATATCGGTAATACCGGCACAAACAGTGACGACATGGAGTCTGAAAAGATTCACGCCTCTGGCCTCATTGTGCGCGAGAGCACAATGCTGACGAGCAGCTGGCGATCCGAGCGCACGTTTTCTGACTTTCTGAAGCAGGGCGGCACTGTCGCTATCGCGGATATTGACACTCGACGACTGACTCGGATCATCCGTGAGAAAGGCGCTCAGTCAGGCTGCATAATGACAGGGCAGCAAGCGGTAGAAACGGTTATCGAGCATGCCAACCGATTTCCAGGCATCGCTGGTATGGATCTGGCGAAGTTTGTTACAACAAATGATACTTATCAGTGGCGCCACGGCACTAGCTTTGGGCGGAAACCGCAAGCATTAAGTAGGCGTATAGCGCCTTACAATGTCGTTGCATACGATTTTGGTGTAAAGCGCAATATCTTGCGGCTATTGTCGGATTTGGACTGCCGGCTAACGGTAGTTCCGGCAACCACTACCGCTGAAGAGGTCATGGCGCTCAATCCTGACGGAATATTCCTCTCCAATGGACCGGGTGATCCGGAGCCTTGCGCTTATGCTATTTCGGCTATTCGCTCATTCCTGAATTCGAAGATTCCCGTGTTCGGTATATGCCTAGGTCACCAGTTACTAGCATTAGCCGCCGGGGCTAAGACCGAAAAGATGAAATTCGGTCATCATGGCGCGAATCATCCTGTTCAGGATTTGGGCACCGGCCAGGTAATGATTACCAGTCAAAACCACGGCTTTTCAGTTGATGAGGCCAGTTTGCCGGACAACGTCACCGCAACTCACCGGTCATTGTTTGACGGAAGCTTGCAGGGTATAGCCTTGACGGATAAGCCAGCCTTTAGCTTTCAGGGCCATCCGGAAGCCAGCCCGGGACCGCATGACCTCTTGCCCTTGTTTGATCGATTTCTGAGGCAGATGGATAATCATAAGAAGAGCAATTTGAATACGGTTTAATCGTCATAAAACCCTTTATTTAACAGTAATAAATGAACGTTACTTAATCTTGATTATTGAGTTAATACCAAAAAGCGAAACATGCCAAAACGCACAGACATAGACAGCATACTGATCATCGGCGCAGGGCCGATCGTCATCGGTCAGGCCTGTGAATTCGACTATTCTGGTGCCCAGGCGTGCAAGGCGCTCCGGGAGGAAGGTTACCGAGTCATTCTGGTCAATTCGAATCCCGCTACGATCATGACCGATCCGGAAATGGCAGACGCGATCTACATTGAACCGGTTCACTGGAGCACCCTGGAGCGCATCATCGCGAAGGAGCGGCCGGATGCACTACTACCAACGATGGGTGGGCAAACGGCGCTGAACTGCGCGTTGGATCTCGATCGGGAAGGCGTGCTTGAAAAATACAACGTCGAGATGATCGCCGCGTCGCGAGACGCTATCGACATGGCGGAGGACCGCGATTTATTCCGTCGTGCAATGTCTGAGATTGGCTTGGAAAGCCCGCGCGCTGAAATTGCGCATTCACTGGACGAGGCCCTGGAAAAGCAAGTGAACATAGGCTTTCCAACCATCATTCGACCGTCATTTACGATGGGTGGTACCGGCGGAGGTATCGCTTACAACCGGGAAGAGTTTGAGCGAATTATTACTCACGGTCTGGAGATGTCACCGACAACAGAAGTGTTGATCGAGGAGTCTGTTATTGGCTGGAAAGAGTTTGAGATGGAGGTCGTTCGTGACAAGAATGACAATTGTATTATTGTTTGCGCGATTGAGAACTTTGATCCTATGGGTGTGCACACGGGCGATTCAATCACTGTGGCGCCGGCGCAGACTCTGACGGATAAGGAATATCAGCGCCTGCGTAATGCATCTATTGATGTTCTCCGAAAAATTGGCGTTGAGACAGGCGGCTCGAACGTGCAGTTTGCGGTGTGTCCGGATACGGGGCGCGTGTTGATCATCGAGATGAACCCACGCGTATCTAGGTCATCGGCACTGGCATCCAAGGCCACAGGATTTCCCATTGCCAGGGTCGCTGCAAAGCTGGCGGTTGGCTACACGCTTGATGAATTGAAGAACGATATAACCGGTGGTGCGACGCCAGCCTCGTTTGAGCCCACGATTGACTACGTCGTAACCAAGATTCCTCGTTTCACTTTTGAGAAATTTCCCGGCGCCAACGATCGACTTACCACTCAGATGAAGTCGGTTGGGGAAGTCATGGCGATGGGCCGGACTTTTCAAGAATCATTGCAAAAAGCGCTTCGTGGCCTTGAGACAGGTATTGATGGGTTGGACGAGATTTGCGGCCCAATAGTGACGGATGCTGACAGGGATGATCTCCGGTATGAGCTTCGAATGCCCGGCCCGGACAGGTTGCTCTATGTCGCTGATGCACTTCGTTACGGATATTCATATCAGGACGTCGCAAAATTGACCGGTATTGATCCGTGGTTCTTGGTACAGATCGCTGATCTCGTGAATGCCGAAAATTGTATTCGGGAAGTGGGTCTGCCGGGATTGAGTGAAGAGCTAATGCGTTCGATGAAGCGCAAAGGATTCTCGGACGCCAGAATGGCGGCTGTACTCAACGTAAAAGAAAAAGCTGTTCGCAAACGCCGTATTGAGCTGAAAGTGCGACCGGTTTACAAGCGCGTCGATACCTGCGCGGCGGAATTTTCGACGTCAACTGCCTACCTCTACTCCACCTACGAGGAAGAGTGTGAAGCCGCGCCGACCGATAACCCGAAAATTATGATTCTCGGCGGTGGGCCCAATCGAATTGGGCAAGGCATCGAATTTGACTACTGTTGTGTGCACGCGGCGCTAGCGCTCAGCGAGTCTGGCTACGAAACCATCATGGTCAACTGTAATCCGGAAACGGTTTCCACGGACTATGATACATCGGACCGCCTCTATTTTGAGCCATTAACGTTTGAAGACGTTATGGAAATCATCGAGATAGAGAAGCCGAAGGGTGTCATTGTTCAATACGGTGGCCAGACCCCTTTGAAATTGGCCGAGGCACTCCAGGAGGCCGGCGCACCCATAATTGGTACCTCTCCTGATTCAATTGATCTTGCGGAAGATCGCGAGCGTTTTCAAAAGCTGGTTCAGGATCTAAACCTCAAACAACCACCCAATTGCACTGCACGGAGCAAGGAGGAGGCACTGAGGTTGAGCTCGGACGTTGGCTTTCCCGTAATTGTCAGGCCTTCTTATGTTCTCGGTGGCCGCGCAATGGAAGTTGTGCACGATGAAGAGGGTCTCAGCCTATACATGGATGCCGCAATAAACGTGTCAAACGACAGTCCCGTGCTTCTGGATCGATTCCTGGATTTGGCGACCGAAGTGGACGTTGATTGTATTTATGATGGCGAACGCGTCTTGATTGGCGGCATCATGGAGCACATCGAACAAGCTGGCGTGCATTCGGGAGACTCGGGATGTTCATTGCCTCCGTTCAGCCTGTCAGAAGAAATTCAAAAAGAACTCGAAGAGCAGGTCGTGACGTTGGCAATAGGGCTGAATGTTGTCGGTCTTATGAATACCCAGTTCGCGATTCAGGGCGATGTTGTTTATCTCCTTGAAGTCAATCCACGAGCGTCGCGAACGGTACCATTCGTCTCAAAGGCGACTGGGCTGCCGCTCGCGAAAATTGCGGCAAAAGTGATGGTTGGCGAATCACTGGCGGAACAGGGCTTCGTGAATCAGTGTAAGCCGCCGTATTACTCGGTTAAAGAAGCTGTATTCCCGTTTATCAAGTTCCCCGGTAGTGATCCTATCCTTGGTCCGGAAATGAAGTCCACGGGTGAGGTTATGGGTATCGGTAGGACTTTTGGCGAGGCCTATGCGAAGGCGCAGCTCGCGTCCGGTGTAGTGCTGCCGAGGCAAGGGGCTGCGTTCCTATCGGTTCGGGAGAGCGACAAGCCAGGAGCGATTGAGCTTGCAAAATTACTGGCAGATATGGGTTTCGACATCATTGCGACGCACGGTACGGCAGAGACTCTTGCCGGCGCTGGTGTATCATGTCGACGAGCCAATAAGGTGCGTGAGGGACGACCGCATATTGTCGATATGATCAAGAATGGTGAAATCGATTTGATCGTCAATACAACCGAGGGTAAACAGGCGATAGTTGAATCGCTTCCAATACGGGCTGAGGCAGTTTGTCGTGGAGTTACCTATTACACAACACTTGGCGCGGCTGTAGCGACATGCCGTGCTATTGAAAATGTAGACAACAGTGACGTTAATCGATTGCAAGATTTGCACAATGAGGTAGTGGCATGAATAAAGAGCCTATGACAATTCGTGGCCACGAATTGCTACAGCAAGAACGTAAGAAGCTGAAAGGTACCGATCGGCCGGCGGTAATTCGCGCAATAGCGGAGGCACGTGCACATGGTGACCTCAAGGAAAACGCTGAGTATCATGCGGCCAAAGACCAACAGGGGTTCATCGAAGGTCGGATCAAAGAACTGGAAGGCAAGTTGTCGCATGTTCAGGTCATCGACGTGACTGAGATCGATGCGGGCGGTAAAGTGATTTTCGGATCGACCGTAAAGTTGCTTGATGACGAGACGGGGCTGGAAATTACCTACAAAATCGTTGGTCAGGATGAGGCCAACATCAATACGGGATTAATTTCTTACACCTCACCAATAGCACGCGCGTTGATCAGTAAAACAGAAGGAGACGCCGTGGAGTTTAAGGCTCCAGACGGTGAAAAATCTTATGAGTTGATCGAGGTTAGCTACGACTAACGAGAAGGAATTCTAAGCTGCTTTTCGGGTTTCTTTTGGGGGTTAGCACGATACAGCAGCGCGACGTTGCCGATTCGCTGAATCATTTGTGCTCCAAAATCATTACACAGGGTCTTAATCATAGCGTCTCGTGATTCACGATCGGCAGCACGAACTTTGACTTTCATGAGTTCGTGATGATCCAGGGTAGATTTAAATTCGGCGAGTAGAGGCTTTGACAGACCGCCGTCACCGACCATTATGAGAGGCCTTAGGTCATGGCCGCGACCGCGCAGGTACTTCTTTTGTTGTTCGCTTAGGTTCATGGGCGCGGAGTGTATCAGTGTGTAGGAAATGAAACCGGAGCAATGGGAAATTTTTAGTGAGTAAACCGCGGCGAACAACCGGGAGTTGGCGTGACCGGCAAGAGCGCGACCCTTATGTGCAGCAAGCGCGCCGTGATGGCTGGCGCTCGCGCGCGGTTTACAAGCTCGAGCAGATCGATCAAAAAGAACGGATTTTGCGACCGGATATGGTCTGTGTCGACGTAGGTTCGGCGCCCGGTAGCTGGAGTCAGTACGTCACCAAGAAGCTCAAGGGCAGGGCGCGAATAGTTGCGGTTGATATCTTGCCCATGGATTCGCTTCCGGACGTCGATTTCATTTTGGGCGACTTTCTAGACGAAGCGATTTTTCTGCAAATGCTCAAGGCTATAGGCGACGAAGGTGTTGACCTTGTAATGAGTGATATAGCACCCAATATTACTGGTACTCGAGTGGTTGATCAGCCAAGATCGATGTACCTAGTCGAGTTAGCTCTTGATCTGGCGCGTCGGGTTTTAAAGCCAGGCGGGAACTTTATCTGTAAAGTGTTTCAAGGTGCAGGAATAGACGAATTCGTTATCGATACACGCAAGTCATTTGAGCGTGTAAAGGTGATGAAACCCAAAGCGTCTCGTGCCGGTAGCCGTGAGGTGTACTTGGTAGCGAGAAATTATCAATTATAGTAGTGTCGAAACGTGAATGATCTAACCAAAAACATACTAGTATTTATCGTCATTACCGTGGTCCTTTTGTCAGTAGTGCAGGGGCTTTCCGGTGTCAGTGGTACCCAGTCTCAGAAGAAGGACTATTCAGAATTCCTGAATCAGGTCCGTGCTGGGCAGGTTGCAGTTGCGGTTATCGAGGATAAGCAAATCCGATTCGGACGATCAGAACCATTGCCGTTCTATACGATTAGCCCCGAAACCGATAACAACACTCTAATTGGCTTGCTGGATACGAATGGCGTTCGATTTACGGCTGCGGAACCTGAGTCTCAAAGTATTATTGCCCAATTATTGATTAGCTCTTTCCCGATACTACTCTTGATTGGCGTGTGGATTTATTTCATGCGTCAGATGCAAGGTGGTGGTGGCGGTCGAGGGGCGATGTCTTTTGGCAAGAGTAAGGCTCGCTTGTTAGGAGAGGATCAGATCGGCATTACGTTTGCGGATGTAGCCGGCGTTGAGGAAGCGAAACAAGAAGTCTCCGAAGTTGTCGAATTCCTGAAAGACCCGAGCAAATTCCAGCGACTTGGCGGAAAAATCCCCAAGGGTGTTCTGATGGTAGGCCCTCCGGGAACGGGTAAAACATTACTGGCCAAGGCCATCGCAGGCGAAGCCAAAGTACCGTTTTTCACAATCTCGGGTTCTGACTTCGTCGAGATGTTCGTTGGTGTCGGCGCATCTCGCGTACGCGATATGTTCGATCAGGCAAAGAAACAAGCACCGTGCATCATATTCATAGACGAGCTTGATGCTGTCGGTCGTCACCGCGGCGCAGGGTTGGGCGGCGGTCACGACGAACGCGAGCAAACGCTAAACCAGATGCTCGTTGAGATGGATGGATTCGAGGGCAGCGAAGGCATCATTGTCATCGCGGCGACTAATCGGCCTGACGTATTGGATCCCGCATTGTTACGTCCTGGTCGGTTCGACCGTCAGGTCGTTGTGCCATTGCCTGACGTCCGTGGCCGTGAACAGATTTTGAAAGTGCACATGCGCAAGGTGCCATTGTCAGATGATGTGAAGCTATCAAAAATTGCGCGCGGTACGCCCGGGTTTTCAGGCGCAGATCTTGCCAACCTTGTTAATGAAGCTGCTTTGGTTGCAGCACGTTTAAATAAACGGGTTGTCAGTATGGAAGAGTTTGAGCAAGCCAAAGACAAGATTATGATGGGTGCCGAGCGGCGCTCACTGGTGATGAGTGAGGCAGAAAAGCTCAATACCGCATACCACGAAGCTGGCCACGCAATTGTTGGTTATCTGGTTCCTGAGCATGACCCGGTTTACAAAGTCACGATCATTCCAAGAGGCAGGGCCTTAGGCGTGACCATGTATCTTCCTGAGGAAGATCGCTACAGCATGTCGCGGCAACGTCTGGAGAGCAGCATCTCAAGTTTGTTCGGCGGTCGTATAGCTGAAGAAATGATCAATGGCGTTGGTGGTGTAACGACAGGAGCCTCAAATGACATCGAGCGCGCGACGGATATCGCTCGCAATATGGTTACTAAATGGGGATTGTCTGACAGACTCGGACCGTTGACGTATAGCGAAGATGAGGGAGAGGTGTTCCTCGGTCGGTCTGTCACTCAGCATAAGCAAGTCTCGGACGACACCGCGAACGCGATCGACGAAGAGATTCGACGCATTATCGATTCAAATTACAGTCGCTCCAAACAACTCCTCGAAGCCAACGTTGACAAACTTCATGCGATGGCAAATGCACTGATTAAGTACGAAATAATCGGCGAAGTGCAGATCAAGGACATCATGGAAGGTCGTGAACCCCGACCTCCCGAGGATTGGGATGATTCGATAGAGGATCCCAAGCAGCCTGATGATGGACCTATAGCCGCGGAAGCCGACGAGGTGACGGGCGGTATCGGCGGCACAGTGCAAGAACAATAATCCCTTGCTAGAGCTGGGTACCCTGAATTTCCCATGCCCGTCGGTGATGGGCATTCTCAATATTACGCCTGATTCTTTCTCTGATGGAGGCTATTTTGTCGGGCTCGATGCAGCAAGGGAGCAGGCTGAGCGCATGGCCTCCGACGGTGCATCCATCATCGATATCGGCGGTGAGTCCACTCGCCCTGGCGCGGAAGATGTTAGTGAATCGCTGGAATTGGACCGGGTTTTGCCGATCGTCGAAGCTCTCAAGGAGACGACTGACGTACCGATCTCCATAGATACCAGCAAAGCGGCGGTCATGCGGGAAGCGGTGGCTGCCGGCGCGAACATGATCAATGATGTTTTGGCGTTACAGGCACCTGGCGCTATCGAAGCAGCAACCAAGCTTCAAGTACCGGTTTGCCTTATGCACATGCAAGGACATCCCCGCAGTATGCAGCAGGCGCCGGTCTATGATGATGTAACTGCTGACGTTGTTGCGTTTCTCGGTGCCCGGGTAGAAAAATGCGTAGAAGCTGGAATCCCCAGAGAATTGATTATTGTTGATCCCGGCTTTGGCTTCGGGAAAACACATGAACACAATGTCGAATTATTGGCGAATCTGCGACAATTGCAGACACTGGGATTCCCGGTACTGGTCGGATTGTCGCGAAAGTCCACTCTCGGCCAAATAACAGGTCGGGATGTTTCCGATCGATTGACCGACAGTATTGCAGCCGCCGTGATAGCCGTTCTGAGTGGGGCTGCGATCATTCGCGCTCACGATGTCAAAGAGACGGTAGACGCGCTAGAAATAGCCCGGACTGTAATGGAGGCAGGAGCATGAAAAAACAGTTTTTTGGAACAGATGGTGTGCGCGGAACGGTTGGTAGTGAACCCA
>Ga0308016_10000363_pt1 | contig 23262 bp, 20 predicted proteins | sample Neamet233_FD_203129 | JGI IMG/M metagenome (GOLD analysis project Ga0308016, IMG submission 203129) | Marine microbial communities from water near the shore, Antarctic Ocean - #233 | ecosystem: Environmental > Aquatic > Marine > Unclassified | place: Southern Ocean | collected 2014-07-28
ATTTGCTCTCCACGTATGAATTCTCCACATGGAGATTACGGCCACCGAGCGGTGCAAAAGCACGGCCGGACCCGTCGTAGAACTTGCCCATCCATTCCACAAAGTGGAGACGGGCAGCGTGAATAGTAGGGGAAAGAATTCCCAGAGCGAGGGCAAAGACTTGGATACCCATGAACAAGACAAAGCAAAGGAGACCGACAAGGATCCCCATAACTCCGCCACTGGTGAATGCATCCATCATCGGTTCAAAGCCCATAGTGATGGACACTTCTGCAATCTTGACACCGGCAACACCAACTGCCATAATTCGCAGATAAGAGAGTGTGTTTGCTAGAAGTCCAAATGTTTCGATCGGACCCATAATGAGGCCGCCAGCCCATCCGAATTTCTCAAAGATTGCCAATCCTATGATGAGACTGACAATTCCAACGAGAAGGAGAACGGTCCAGATTTGGAAGTCGAACAACTCATCGTATCCCATAACCATGTTCCGGCATTGCATGAAACCGCCAATAAGAATGAGAATCCAGGAACCCTTTTCGAAGAATGCTGCTGTTGCACCGTGCGCCTTGTAGACATTGACAAGTCCAAGCATGAATCCAATGAAGATGTGAATTGCACCCAAGTAAATTGAGAGTATCACGTATTCTTGTAATCCGTGGCCTTCAGATGCTCTGTGGAATGGCATATGGAGGCCTCCCAGGTTCAAGAGGTCAGCAATTGCTCCAGGGACGTGGATGTTAGCATAGGTCCATTCATAAAATCCGTTGAAAGGAGAGTCGCTACCCATTTGACCCGTATGATCCCATACAAAGCCGAAACCTTCAGCGAAGATAATGCCCCAAATAATACACCAAACACCCATCCATCGGAGAATTGTGATTCCTTTTTGCGCCATTGGGTCAACGGCGAAGGCTTTGCTGCCAAGCCATGCGCCCAAGAGTAGGATAACTATTCCATAGCCCCAATCGCCCAAAATCATTCCATAGATGAATGGGAAAGTCATCATCATGAGCATGGTTGGGTCGAAAGTTCCGTATTTAGGTCGGCCAACTAAATCGACCATCAGTTCAAACGGTTCCGACGTAGAGCCGTTGGTGAATTGAATCGGAGGTTCAACGTCATAATGGCCTTCATCATGAGTTGGAGTATTGCGGATTCGAGTGAGCGTGATGTCCAATTCCGGCAGGTTGATTTTGCCATCCCCGTCCAGGTCCATTGCAGCCATCAAACTGCCCATGCCCCACGGTGGAAGGTTTGCAATATTTGCATTTTTGAGTGCTGATTGGAATTCATAGCCGTCGATAAGACCGGAATCGTCCAAATCAATGGCTTTGAAGAATTGGAAAATAGATTGGTTTGACTTTTGGAGATAATGGGAAAGCATGATCAGTTCTTCAGGATCTTCTACCTCAGGGCCAGCATGCTCTTCATGATGGTGATGTCCGCCAACATAGGCTTCAACACTGACGTGAGAGGCTACTTTCGACAAGAGCTCCTTTACCATCTCTGCTTTATCTGCTGGAACCCATCCATCCAAAGCAAATGCCTGGTTGCTTACTGCTACCAATGTTGGTGCTGCGTAGATGGCTGATTCACGGACTAAGTATTCTTCAACAGCCACAAGTTTGCGACCATTGCGAAGAACCCAAGCATCGAGTGATTCTTGGACCGTAATTACTTTTGTTTCCAAGCGATTGATTTCTTCGAGGAGTGCTTTTGCCTTTTCAGCGGGAGTGCCTTCTCCAGCAGGAATTTGAACAGCCTTTGCTCCGAGTTCAGCCATACCGATTTGCACATCGGCTGATTGTGAAGACCGGCATGCGATGGCGATTAATCCACCTGCAGCATGCATTTCGATTTCGGAGTCGATATCTGAAAAGACCTCTTTTGCTTTTGACGCACGGCTGGTCTCTCCAACAAACACCTCTACGCCTTCGAAACCACCCATTAATTCCAAAGGAATGTCCAATGGAGCTAATCGGTTCAAAGCCTGGTGTTGTTCTTGTGAAGCCTTAATGCTTACTTTTGCTTCGCGGAGAGAGTCAATATATGCCAAAGCCGCTACGACTTTTTCTTCAAAAGAAGAAAGCATTTTGATCACTTCTTTACGTGAAAGAGAGCCTCCAGTGTTCGAGGCATCAACGGCAGAAGAGACTGCTTGGACTTTGACCAACAAGGTGCTGATTGAATTTGCTTCTTCAGAATTCATCGACTTCCCGACGCCGATTCCATCTTCAAAGCGACCGTATTCTTCAATGTGAATGCAAGAGAGGTCTGCGCAAATTCGCAGGATTTCTTCCATTGAGTCCAACGGGGCTGCTACGGTAAGACGGGACATCTCAGACGTAGCAAACATGGAATCGCCTCATTGAATGGTAATATCGCCAAGAAGATTCTTGACTGCTGATTCTTTGCGAGTTGATGCTGATGCTTCGATTTTCTCAACAATTGAAGCGCCGTCTTTTTGAACGCTCGCTGCTTCTTTTCCAGCTTTGCTTCGAGCACCATCGAGTGCTACTTGAGTTGCATTAATCGAGTCTTCAGTAGCCCCAGTGACAATCTCTGCAGCATCTCGGCGAGCGTCAGCAGTAATTTTGCTTGACTCTGTTTGAGCGGAAGCGAGGCGTTTTTCAGCAGACTGCTCTGCTTCTTTGATTTTGCGAAGGACATCTTTCATACCCATGTAAACCACCTGCAAAGTCGCTGACTTGGAAGGGGTTTATGAGGCTAATGGGGAGAAAGTATGGAGTGGTCCGACGCAATGGCGGTTTTATTCTTGTTTTGGCTTGGTTGCTCGGAAGCGACTTGACATCAAAAAGGGCCACAATAAACGCCCTTGTACCTCATCGAATCCAACTTCTTTCATCATGGTGCGATAGTAACCATTTGTGCCATACTGCGTATAGGTATTCGCAAGGCCCTTCCAAGGATGATTTTTCTCTTTCGTCACGTAACGTGCAATCAATTGTACAACAGTTGCCATCCAAATCCGGCCACCCAGCCCATGCAACCAATTGGCTTTCCCTGCGTCGCAAATTATGAGTCTACCACCGGGTTTGAGAACACGGTAAATTTCACTCAACCCTTTCTTTTTGTCTTGAAAGTCTCGGAAGGAAAACAGACAGAATACCATATCGAATGTATCGTCTTCGCAAGGAATCGATTCCGCAATAGCTTCGATGTAGTGAGCCGGGTTCTCGCCACGAGAGGCGCGAGCGGCATCGACACGTACTTTCGCTACTTTCAACATCTCAGATGAAGGGTCAAGGCAGGTCACGTTCAACCCGACGAGGTCTTCTGCGAATGAACCAGGACCACATCCCACTTCGAGGACATTCATTCCGGCTGTGGCATGATTCCGTACATTTCTCCTCCAACGCTTGTCTTGACCAAACGTCATTAAACGGTTGACACGGTCATAGTTTGGAATCGTCTCTTCAAGCTGTACTTCCAGCTTCTCCCAAGCATCGAGATCGATGCCGGAAGGGTCGAAACCGCCAGTTGCTGCTCGGTCGCCCATGATGGTTCGGTACACCCGACCTCTTTGGATATGCCGACATAAAAGCACTACGAGTCGCACCGAGTTTGAATTCGGCCTGTTCTGTGCTTCAAGCGATACGTTCGACGGTTTCTGGAGTGATTCCTTCTTCTGGAGTCACACGGAAAACGAGGATTTTCAAATTCTCTGGAGCGTTTCGGAACTTTGAAACGATCATTGAGGTTTCAAAATCCGTACCGATGGTTCGAACTTGGAATGAAAGCACCATATCAGCGATTGAAGACAGTTCTTGCTTCACAATTGGATCAAGACCGTTGGTAGAAACAGAAACGAGCAACAATCCTCGATTTAATTGAGCATGCGCTTGGAGCATGCGCACCATCGAAACAACACGCCCTGGGTCCTCTCTTTGCAAGAAGAAATCAAGACTGTCGACAACTGCTCGGAAGTAAGGGCCCAAAGACATAATTTCATTGGTGACTTCAGTAAGATAATCTTGGGTATTATCATCGACAAATCGTGTTTGTGCGAGTCGACGTATATCGTCGATTCGGAAACCTTCCAATCGGTATCGGCTGGCAAGGAGTTGGCGTTCCAGAACGGTCGTATTGTATTCTTCACCAATGGTTCGAACGCTGATGTCGAGTGGCCACTCGTATTTTTGGAAAATACGAATAATTTCTTGTTTGCCTTCATTGGTCGAGATATAGAGTGTGTTTTCGGATTCTTCAGCAGGTGAGGTGAATTGCTTTGCAAACAATTCACTTCCTGAGCCCGTATCGGTAAAAGCCACCATCATGAATCCACGAGGTACTCCACCATGCATTTCATTGTCGAACTTCGGAACTCCGAATGAACCTACTTTTCCAAAGAACTCTTCATCTTCTGGGTCAAACTCGATTTTTCGCGCCATAATTTACACCTCAGTTAATGAGAACTTGCCCTCTGTCGATCAAGTCGGTACAGTATAAGTCGAGATTTGCGAGAACCAAAGGAGGTGTTTGGTCGGGGACATTGAGAATGACCGTGAGGACTTCTCTTTGTCGGAACGTGTTGATGAAGGTGTGGAGGTATTCAGCAAGCATGCGCTCATCATTGTAGATGGCCAGTGCATTGACGCTATCTAAGAATACGAAATTGCGAACAGAAGATGTTACGCGCAGAATATACAAGGTCCGAAGGAGGACTGATTCAAGCATAATTGGGCTGTCGACGAAGTGGATGTTGGAATGTTCAACATCCGTGCCTCCAAGAATCCCTGAAGAGACCAAATCAACAAATTGAATTCGTGAGATGTATTCATCTGAAAGTCCTATGGCTTTGAATTCTTCAATCCGTTCAGCAGCACCAACGCTCGCACAAATGTAGACTCCGCCCATCTCGTGGTCACGCATCAACGGAACCAAAGTACTTGCTGTCACATTGAAAGCGTTTGAATTGCCAAAGCGAACTTGAATTGCACTGCTAAGACTGACATCGGATGCAAGCTGTTCAGCAATCCGGTCGTCGAGTGTAAGATTAGAATGCATTTATCAGCCCCCCACTTTATTGGTTTTATCATGTTGAGCCCCCCATTTGAGCATAGGGGTAAGCATGACGCCTAATGGAGTCAATTCAATGGCGTGTTTCGCCCGACTGTGAGCAGTGCCACGCATTTTAACGACTTGTAAAAATCGGAGAAGATGGCCCATTCGTTCTACGTCACCCATTACAATGATGCCGTCTGCAATCGCTTCTTCAACACCAAAAGAAGACCAGTGAGCATTTTCTGTCGCAGAAGTGATTTCGGAGATGAGGATTGTTGTGCAACCGAGCGATGCTAATTTCTTTCCAAGAGTAAAGAGGAAGTCGCGAATCAATTGCTCGGATTTAATCTTGTAACATAAGGTTGTAACCGAGTCGATCACCAATCGTGTCGCGCCGATTTCGTGAACGATGTTGATAATCGCTTTAATCAAAGCGTGGACGTCATCGAGATCAAAAGATGCCTTGTCCAATCCGAGCCAGGAATAGAGAACGTCCATGTCGAATACGTTGATTTTTCCCGAATCAACCATTTTCATGTCGAAAAAGGCATATTGGCGGATGTTTTCAAGTAATTTAATCGAGGGTTCTGTAGCCGTAAAGTGGGCACAGGATTCTGGCAATTTTGCCAAAGCACCGCGGACCAAGAATTCCATGGCGAGGGTTGTTTTCCCTGAACCGCAGGTCCCAGCAGCAAGCACAGTTGAACCATGAGGAATTCCTCCACGAAGGATTTCGTCTAATCCATGAATGCCCGTTACGCAACGGTCACGGGTGTAAACTGAAGGTGATTGCATGGGAATCGGTACAGACCAGCGGCCATGGGTTCATGAAGCATCCGCTAATTGGAGTTCGAATCGGTTGAAGGACTGTCTTAGGAATAATCCCCAGGCGTAGGGTTTGGTTGAACACTCCAATTCGCACCGAAACCGCCTGAATTGCGGTCAGCCTCCAAAGATTGACCTAATGAAGTAAACAAACCTGAATCACCACCCCATTCGACACTCATGACCTCATATGGCTGTGCTTCATCAATCTGAGTATAACGGAGTGAGAGAGTCCCACGACCATCAGCGAGAAGATTGATTGAACCAACGCCAAGAAATGACTTCTGTGACAAATCCATAACTTGTGAAGCGTTTCCTGCCACCTGAGAACTTGCATCACCAGTCAAAAGAAGGACAGAATGACCCGAAATTACACCTTCTTTGAACAACAGATTACTCGCACTTGAAGCGGAGGTGTGATTCAGCGACCAACCGTGCAAAGAAAGCGCGAAGTCATTCGGATTATAGAGTTCTATCCACTCCGGTCCCGAAGAGATTGGGCGCATCATAACCTCGGTCAAATAGAGGTCATTATTCTTCTTCCCGCCTTTGTGAACTTCAAGGACAACTTGGAGAAGTTCTCCCTCCTGAGAGAATTGGCGATTCGCGTTCGAAGATGCAGAGGCTGTTGAGCGCTTTGTGCCGCCTGAAAACAAATCCAATCCAATTCGGGAAGAGGCATTGGATTCGAGCACTTCAATCGAAAGGAACAGGCTATAGCCAATATCCAGGCCAAGGCCCAAGGCCATATTTTCTTCAGAAACATTACGCAGTGCCTCAATACGTTGGTGGTCAAGAATGCCGTCCTTCACCAAACCGGTTTGAACCCGTCCATTGTCGAGTTCGACTGCATCAAGAAGATGCCATTCCGAAGTTGAATTGGGATAATCCAGCCCATCTGTGCCCATGGGAACGAACCAGCCCCCATCTGAAGTCAATCGGTCTAAACCTTGTACTGCAGAGCGGTCAATCCGGTCCACATCCGGGTCATTCGAGCCCATTTGAAGTTGGGCCAGTGACAAAAAGGCAGTAAGGATCATCAAGAATAATGCAAATGCCGAAAGGAATTCAATAACGGCCGTTAGGGCATTGCCGTCTCTTTCAAGACAACAAACTCCACCGTCGCGCATGAACATCGGTGATATTCGGCGATTGAAGAGGTTGCCGCATGGAGTTGATGTAAATCATCACATTATCGCAAGCAAGGCCGCTCGGGGGGCGATGAGTCTTTGAAGCCCCGCTGTAAGGCACCTCTCAATGTCGCACCATGCTCCAAGTGATTCGAGGCGGAAAAGCGGAAGTATTTCGTTGGTTTTGATCCTTCTATTCGCATCATTTACCGGACTTCTGACCATCCCAAGTGCTGCTGCAATAGAATCGGGTGATTTGTCGATTCAAGCGACAAACGCCCCACTCGAAGACGCATGGGGCTCCTCTTGGGACACGGTTCTCTTCAATACTTCAATCGCAAATCAAGGACTCCAATCATCTACAGGCCGCGGGCTATGGTGGTATGTTTGTGAAGGAGAAGTCGAAACTTCGATTTGCAAATCTAATTATGATGACCGCGGAAGCTTCACCTTACCAATCATTTACTCCGGCACCACTCTGGATTTCACCGCCTCAAATGCCTGGAACCCATCTGGAGATGAAGGTACCTTTACCGTCGTATATGCTTTTGATTTGCAAGATCAAGACCCTTCTGATGACATTTTTACCTTCCGCATCAATCTCACTCGCTCTTTTGTTGACCTGTCAGTAGACACCTCCTATGACCCTACAAGTACCTTAACTGACCTTGCAGTCTATGGCGGACAATCAATTCTCAACACGAATACGGATTATGCTATGGATATCAAAGGATCAGTTACCGCATGTGGCACATGTAACTTTAATGCTCAACTCGGTTGGCAACTCTGGGATGAAAACAAAACCACTCTGCTTTCTGAATCATACACGAACGTGACCAATTTACCTTCATGGGGTGGAGTGTCAACATTCACCCGTGCCATGCCATCATTCGCACACTCATCTCAAGGAATATTTACCCTCACTTGGGGATTATTCAACAGCAGTGGGACGCCATACGCAGATTTGAATCCCGCAAATGACCACTCCGAAATTACCGTCGTATTCGATAACACCCTTGACCTACAAGCGACTTCTATGGCTCCCGGACATGACTCATCATCAAACGAGTATTACTATGGCGCGGATATGGTTCATTCAATCATCACAAATAAAGGAAACTTGTCTGTTGAAACGGTCGTGATTTCATTCCAAGTGTATGACCCAGTCGGTGATGTCGATGAAGAAAGTCAATGCATCTTAACCGACTTCAAGCCCACTGAATCTCGAACATGTATGTTCAATCTTACAACGGTTGGTGCTGGACGCACATTGACCATCAGCATCCCCGCCTCATTTTCGGAAGGGTTTGATTCGAAAACAGGCGACAACAGCCTCAGTGAACAAACTGATATTGTTGCAGGCAACATCAATGCCGTCATCTCTCAGAGTAATCCCTTCGGCACCTATACGACTGGAGAATTCATAGAAATGGTTGCACGGACCAGTGAAACTGCTGCTGCACCACTCAACTATTCGTGGTGGGTTTCTGGAATCATCAGTCTTGGATATGGGCAATTGCTTAACGTTTCAGGTTCGTTACTCGGACTCGGCGACCACACAATTACTCTGCGCGTAACCGATACATTTGGTGAAATAGAATCTGTTCACAAGGAAATTACACTCTACAATTATGTCTCACTTGACAATGAACCGTTCTTTACTGGACAAGCGGTTACACGCTCATTATCTTACTTAGAGCATGAATCGATATTGCCCATACTCGGTACGCAATATGGAATTGGTGAAGGGAGAGAACCTTTGTTGTTACTTTCATACTATGTCTTATCCTCTGAAGACGACTCAAACAATACTGGCATGGATCACATGGATATCCATCTGAACACTTCAGCCCTTTTGCCATCGAATATTCTACTTGAAACAGTTGACCTTCGCTTCTTATCGTCTCTTGAGGAGAACATATGGACCCCTCTGGATGACTATACCAAAAATATTGACAATTCTTTTGACGTAACACTTACCCAAAACGGAGTTATACTCATGATTGGTGAAGCACCTGCTGCGAATGCCACCAGTGGTCCTCTTGAATTCACGCGACTTGAAGGTGGAGGCATGCAGCTCGATTGGAGCCCTACCGGAGATACAAACAACCCCTATATTGGCTCCTGGAATATATTCAGGCTCACTGTTGAGAGCGAAACAGAGACCGTCTTCCCAGCCCCTTACCCTGAATTTAACCCTCTTATCTGGGAACAATTGACTCAGGATACTCTGGTCGCCTCTGTCACTCCGGATTCCACCTCATGGATCGACCCTTCCCCACTCCCTACGGGAGTTTGTGCCTCCTATGCCATTATGCCTGCTGATAGGGAAGGAACTCCTGACTTCCTACACATTGAAATCTCAAGAGATGAATTTGGACAAGGTATGGCCTTTTGTGGTGATGCATTAGCACCTGACAAAACAGTTTCAAATATCCAAATCCAAACTACATTTACCAATGATACTGATTGCTACAAAATTAAAAATGATTGGTCAATGTGTTATGACTTGAACATGACGTGGATTTGGCCAGATCAAGAAGCAACAGGCGACGTTACGTGGAATTTGTATCGAACCGACCAGAAACCGCTTGGAATTGATTTGAGTTTCCTTTCGCCATTGGAAAGTGGCTTGACCGGCGTGCCTGGTGAAATCGGATATTACAATGAAAGCGGAACTCAAGATGAAAACATTCGACCTTGGCGCGTATTCTATTACATCCTAGCGCCAGTTGATTCTGTAGGAAACCAACTCATGCAAGTAAACTACCCTGTCAATTCAATCCGCGTCGTCATCGAGGACCAATGGTGGGACTTCAATCAACACCTGATACCTCTCCCACCACCTGAACCAGAACCGCCACTTGGTGTAGAATGGTTAGGTACGCTCACCGATTACATGGAAGTTGATGAATTCAAAACAACCGGTATTGTAGCCTTGATGACCCTCGTCATCAGCATGATTTCCCTACCGCTTCTCCTCAAGAAGAGAAAGCGATTGGTTCGAGTGGTGAAAGCACGTAACCGCCGGTCTGGAGCTCGTGAGGCTGCGGACGAATTCGAAGATTTCTTTGATTAAGAATTGATGGCGCGGCAGGGGAGATTCGAACTCCCGAGGTGAAACACCACTGGATTAGCAATCCAGCGCAATGGCCAGGCTATGCGACTGCCGCAGTAAACCGGCGACCGGCGAGGCAGTGATGAACATGACGGTTGGCTCAGTTCACCAAACCGATGCAAAAACGATGCACTCAAACGAATGGCCCGAGAATCCCAAGCCATTCAGGAGGAATGATGCAGACTGCCACCAAAGCAACATGCATCCATCCCAAGTAATACAAAGAACGGAAAAACGAATGGGCTGCTTTTGGCATACGGTCGTTTTCATCGAGTTCTTCATGTGGATCGATATCCCAAACAGATTTTGCATACCAGAGCGTCAAACCACCTGCGAGGAATGCCCACAAGAGGGGAAGACCACTTTGTGGCCAAAAGAAAGGCACAGAGCCGAGCATGAAGAGAAGTACACAGTAAATTTTCGATTGAAATAACGTATATTCTGGGCCTTTCACTTCATTCATCATTGGAATATTGACTTTACCGTATTCTCCTGAGCGATACAATGCCAACGCCCAAAAATGTGGAGGCGTCCATAAGAAAATCAGCATAAATAACATCCATGGGATTGGAGAGCCCAAATCGAATGGATTGTTTGAATCAATCGATGAAGCGGCGGCAGCTGCCCATCCAATTAACGGAGGAGTCGAACCTGCAAGACCACCAATTACGATGTTTTGAGGCGTACGGCGTTTCAACCACATTGAATAAACCAGAACATAGAAACCCACTGAGAAAAACGACCAAAAGGCAGCCTTCCAATGAACCAAAAAGAAAAGCGATGAACCGGTTACCGCTAGAATCAATCCAAAGATGAGAGCCCCTCTTGCAGAGATATGCCCTTGTGGAACTGGACGGTTCATTGTTCGGCGCATATGTGGGTCGATATCCGCATCATACCACATGTTGATTGAATTCGAGCCACCGGCAGAAAGGGTACCTGCAACCACTGTAAGAGCAATGGTCGAGAAGGTTTCTGCCCAAGTTCGGTCGATGTCGAGTAAGCCATGACGGGCCAGGAGGTCGTGGATCAGGACAGCGCAAACCGCGGTGACTTGAAGCAAAACGATCACACGAAGTTTCATCAATTGCGTGAAGACCTTGAACCATCCTGGATGCGGTGCAAATTGCTCTTGCAACTCTTCAGTCATGCTCATTCCTCCTCTGACGGGGGTTGTCCTGAACTTAACCGTAAAAAGAACGATGCCGAAACAGCCACTAAGAAGCAACCGATTCCAAAGATCAAGTGAAGTAAAGAAACCCATTCTGGAAAGCTTTCCATATCTGCGAGAACGATATAAGAGCCGCCAACGAGAACGTTGAGAATCCATAACCCTGCAGCGGAATCAGTAATTCGACCAAACAAGGGTGTGACGTTGTGTATTCGAGCTTCTCTTCGTAGTCGAGCGGAACCGGAAACCAAAACCAGTCCTACAAGAACTGCACCAAAGCGATGAATCATTTGAACCAATACACCAGGACCATCAAACGATGGAAGCAGTGTGCCGTTACACTTTGGCCAACCATTGGGGAATCCAACTGAACAACCTTGGTTATACTGCCCACCAGCAGTTGAAGAAACCCATGCTCCAAGAATCAAGAGAGAGAACACTGCACCCACCATAGCATCAACGCGTGTTTGGTTGGCCGAAACAAATTCCGGGTTCATTGAAAATAATTCTCGTTCTGAACCTTCTGCTTTTCGCATTGCGAAGTGCTGAAACAAAAACGAGGAGGTGAAAATACTAGCAAGAGAAAGATGTAAGGCGACTGACCAATCGACATTATCCATCGAAACTGTCAGTGCACCGACCAATGCTTGAGCGATCAAAAGCACACCCGAAAACAATGTTGAGAAATAAACAGTTTTCCCATATGTCTCTATCATTCGCCGAGCCAGAATTGCATTCAAAAGAATCGGTATAGCGATGATGCCGACCAAAAGTCGGTGGAACCATTCAGAAAAAATTTCAAACGTTGTGTATCGGTGATCGATACCACGGGAATCAACTTCATCCGGATTTTCATCCCAATAGACTCCCTGTTCATCGCCCGATACATCAAATCCCCATGTGCCAAAACATTGAGGCCAATCTGGGCATGATTCCCCAGCATCGCTGATGCGAATTGTACCACCTGCTATGATGATGCACAGTGCCATAACCAGAAGTGCAAGCGGAAGGGCCGACGGTCGCCGCCACCATGCCTGCCCCATGGGTAATGGTGAGAGCAGACCCCTTTTGAACACATTCCTATACCCAGCAACTGTGGCGAGAACGCAAGGACGGGTATTGCCAATACTGATTCTGGTATTGTTCATGGTGAGTTCTTTGCCTTCATCGGTGCATGTCTCGGCTGATGAACCTGTTTTTGCCACCATGTATGATGTGATAGTTTTCGATTCTTCTTGCCAAAATTCAACGATATGTACCGGTGAACGAGTCGAACATTTGGTCGAATACTACGGTGCAGATTGGTGCGAACCCTGCGAATTGATTGAAGAAGAGATAGAAGCACTGAATCGCACTGATACCTTTGTCATTCAACATCACCCCTCGGTGGTCGATGCTTCATTCCTCAGTGCTTCGAAACTGCGGTTTGAAAATGAACACAGATTGTTGTTTTTACCAAGTCTTGTGGTCGATGGTGAAGGTCTGCTTACTGGTTCAAGTCAAGGCCTCGAACTTTCAAATGTCCTTAGCAAGAGTTCGACGTCCTACAGTGGCCTTTCGAATGTAGAACTCATCAATGGAAGTCTTACTTGGCAAGCATCCCAAGGAGACAGAGTAAGCGTATGGCGTACTGAGGCGATAGAACATCCAAGCCGAAATCGCACTCATCCAACTCTTGCCACCAGTATGGTGCAGTTCAACGCTTCAAATGGTTCAGGGGACGTTTCGAGTTTACTTGACGGCTTGAATGGGAGTTTGGTTGTGGTGTTAGAACAAACTGGCGTGTATAAATTGACCAGTGAATCACTGAACCCTGCGGGTGGAGTCGAACTTTCTGATGGAACAGAAGCTGGCAAAACAATCGGCACACAAGGGATGTCGCCTGGACAAAGAGCAAGTCTCTGGACTGGCATCCTCATTGCAACTTTACTACCCGCCTTCTACATGCGGTGGAACCTCTCAAAACAGGCGATTCAAGAGGAAGAATAGGGTTGGATATCGTATTGAACCAAGGGTTAGGTTCAAGAACAGTAGGTAGCACGGCCAAATGCGGGTGTACTCGCAGGTGTATCTCATGGTCAAGCCAGCACGACTCCACACGCGATTTGAACGAGCTCGAATTATTGGCGCACGCGCACTCCAAATTGGAATGGGCGCTCCGCTTTATGCAAATGAAGAAGTTCTTCGTGAAGCGTTTATGGAAGAACTTATCTCACTCTACGGTCTTGAAGAAGCATCTGTTCGCTTCGTTCTCGACCCTCTCAAGATTGCTTTGTATGAGTATGAACACGAACTCATTCCAATCGATATCGACCCGCACCTTGATTGAAACTCAATCATTTGCAGCAAAGCCGTAGAAACCGGCTTGTTCAACATCTGGTAATGCTTCACGTTTGACCAGCATTGTTCGTACAGCCCAGAGATCAACAAAGACTCGGTATTTGGTAGTTGCATCAAGATAGTCAACGCCGCTTGAACCGCCGGTTCCCATTCGACGACCAATCATTCGTTCGACCATTCGAGCATGTGCCGAACGGAAGAGCAACATTGATTGTTCAAGCCCGACGAAAGAGTCGATGAGTTTACGAGGCCAAGACAGCAAAGGAAGTTCTCGATACGATTCGATGAACAGCAAGCCTGCCCTGGAACGTGAAATTGTTCCATTTGGGCGAAGGAAATCAGCAGCTTGGTCTGTTGCAGATTCAATACGGGCACGGACGGGTGCTTCTTCACCATGGCCAATGGCCACAATATGTGCGATGACCTCTTCTCCATGCGTACGCATAGCCCCAACATGACCTTCGACAAACTCTTCGAGGACCTTTGAATCTCCTTCCGAACCAGCAAGTGAACCGTTGATCGGTGTTCGGGCAAGCCAAGCAGAGAGGGCTTCACGAAGCGATGGTTGGTTTGATGTCGCTTCAAAATCAGCCAATACTGAATCGGTTACTTTACCTTCTTTGGCCAGCTTTTGCATGTGGAGTAAAGGATCCATACCTCCCATACGTTGTGCATTATCAAGACCGAGAAGTACTTCTAATTCTCTCATTTGCCATGATTCAAATCCAGATGAAGTCCCAAGTTTATCTCGAAAGGCCAAGAAGCCTTGAGGCGTGAGCGTCTCCATTACTTTCCATTGGTTCGAAAGAAGGCGGAAGATTTCAGTGACACGGTCTAAATGGTGAACCATTTGAGGTAATTTTTCTTCAGGAACATGCTCTTGGTTAAGCAGGGCGTGCGTTTCCTTTAACTCTCGTAAAATGAGTTTAAACCACAATTCAAACGCTTGGTGGACGATAATGAAGTGTTGTTCATCGTTCGAGAGAGAAGGGCTGTATCCTTGAGGGCCATCTTGGAGAGTCAATAACTCATTCAGCTGCAAGTAGCCGCCGTAGGTCATGCGATGCGTTGGTGCGTCGTCGGTCATGGTTTTGGATAGGGGCCAAGCCCTTGAACTCTTCACTCATCCAGAGGGGTTTTGATTGGACTCCGATGCTTAAGATGTCGAGCCACTTGCTATTTTCAGACCGATTGCATAGGCAAGGATCGTAACAAGAATCGAGATTCCGAGTGCTGGCCAAAAGTCCATCCCTTTGTGCAAAAGAAGAGGCAAGGTGAGGAATAACAACAACGATGGGATGACCAACCAAAAAATATCTTTGCTGAACGTTGCAATCTGTTCGGTATCCCCTGTATCATTGTACAACCAGATCATCGCAAAAACTGAAATCAAGGGTAAAGAAGCAATGAATGCTCCAAATACATCATTTTTCTTGGCTATTTCGCTCGCGCCGACAATTAACCCACCTGAGAGGAGGAGACGAACTGCAAGTTGTAACCATGCCATACCTCCCGTTTGAGGGGAGGGCTTGTCGTTGTTGTGGCAAAAACTTCAATTTAGCTCTACAATCGGGGGTCAAGAAAGATACTCAGTACTCCTCACGATAACAATTTCTAATCATAACACTCATATCACACATACTGAACCCCTCGACATGGGCGTAGATTCAGATACACTGGCGGGGTGGCTCGCCAACTACGACCGAGACAACATTACAATCGGTGTTGTTGCCTCACATTCTTCTTTACAAATATTGCATGGGGCTCGAATCGAAGGTTTTCGAACTCTTGGAATTGCAGTTGGTGAAAACCGTCGACGTTTCTACAAAGCATTCCCTGGTGCTGAACCAGATGAATGGTTGATGCTGGAGAATTACCGTGAAATGCTTGACCATGCTGAATGGTTCCGTGAACGAAATGTGGTGATTATCCCCCATGGTTCTTTAGTCGAATATCTTGGTTCATCGAATTACCGAGAACTCCAAGTCCCTACTTTCGGAAACCGTGGCATTCTCCATTGGGAAAGTAGTCGCGAGCGTCAACGTCGTTGGCTTGAAGCCGGTGGTTGTACAATGCCGAAAGTTCTCGAAGACCCTCACGATATCGAAGGCCCGGTTATTGTCAAGTATGCTGGAGCAAAAGGCGGCAGAGGCTATTTCATCGCACGGAACTACCGTGACTTCCGACGGAATGTCGATATTGAAGAAGAATTTACTATTCAGGAATACGTCCTTGGATGTAGATATTACCTTCACTTCTTCTTTGACCCTACAGCAACCGATGGTTTCCAAGTCCGTGGTAAAGGCTCACATGCTGGGCAGAATATGGGCCGACTCGAATTGCTTTCAATGGATCGAAGAGACGAATCGAACGTCGATGAATTCTACAAATTAGGTTCACTCCGAGACTTGCGTGAGATGGGCGTTGAGCCTTCTTTTGTTGTCACAGGTAACCAACCGGTCGTCATCCGTGAATCTTTACTCCCTCGGGCTTTTGAAATGGCTGAAGGAACGGTCGCTGAATCCTATGAATTGGAAGAAGGAAGCCGTGGAATGATTGGCCCTTTCTGTCTCGAAACAATTGTCACTGATGCCCTCGAATTCAAAGTTTTCGAAATAAGCGCACGTATTGTTGCTGGTTCAAACCCCTTCGTCGGTGGCTCACCATACTCTGACATCAATGAAGAACGAATGTCGACTGGACGTCGAATAGCCCGCTCTATTCGTAAAGCATGTCAGAACAATAATCTTGAAGATATTCTCTCTTGATGCGCCAGTGAAACCACTCCAACATCATTCTCATGAATGAGTCGATGAGTTCGTTTCATCTACACTGAGTCAACGAACCGAAGATTCACGATTAGTTTTTATCGCTCAATGAGTTCAAATCTGGAGCACTCGGGGCATCTGCTGCAGAAAGATATTCATCGAGGGAAACTGAACCGTCTCCATCTTTGTCGGCTTTCTTGTGAACCGCTTCAGCCTCTTCTATGGACATGCCAGTAGCTGTTGCAAGTTCTTCGACAGAGAGTTGTGCACTACCATCTGCATCAGCATCTGTGAATCGGCTTTTGAGCGCTTCCAATTCAGATTCAAGTTCTTGCTTCACACGTGCACGCTCTGATTTAGAGGATACTGCAAAGGAACAGACTTGCATAATTGGGTCACCATTACTGAGTGCAGCCGAATATTCTGTCGTTTCGCCACCACTGTTTACAATTATTTGGAAATGTGTTGGATCTTTGGAACGGCGCTTGTTGTGCTTTTTGTAATAATGGACATAGACGTGATATTGTCCGCCAGGGGCGGTGCCTTCTGGCCAGAATACATTCTCTACAGGCTTTCGTGTTTCAGCTCGAACGTTGGCATCCACGTCAAGCACTCCACCACAAGCAGAGGTTTTGTTTCCGCCGTGTAGTCGCTCACCTGATGGACATACAATATGCAAATCAAGGTCATTGTAATTATTCCACATCAATGAAACTTGAACATCTGATGATTTTGCACCCTCTCGTTCGAGTCGTGCTTGAAGTTCCTTGATGGCTGCAGAATTAGCATTTGATGAGGAAACTTGTTGTTGTTGCGCATCAGCGATTTCAGCGAGACGTGCTTCTTCAGCAGCCAAGAATTCAGCCTGGCGTTGATTTTCACGTTCAAGAGCGAATCGAGCCTCTTCTTGTTCTCGACGGCGTGCTTCGTCTTGTTGGTCTCGAATAAGTTGAGCAGCTTCAGTCGCCGCACGTGATTCTTCTTGTGCCGCATCTCGCGCATCGGCCAACATCTGTTGTCGTTCTGCCTCTTGACGTGCTCGAGTTTGGTCAAGTTGTTCACGGGCTTGATGATCGTTCTGTTCCATTGCCAAGCGGTCTGCAATAGTTTCTTGACGTCGGCGCCGTGTTGCTACGATTGATAATTTTCGATCGATTTCATTCTTGGCGTTTCCAAACCCGGGAGCACCAGAACCGTATCGAAGGCCTTCAGGATTCATTCCCTGGCGGGCCGAAACTGTTACGTCTTGACGGGTGAGGATTTTCCACAAACCGAATATAAAACCTCCAGCAAGTATAATCGAAGTTATGATACCTGGAAGTTCCATAACTTCACGCAAGTGGTCGTAGTCTTTGGTAGCATCGGTCGAAGAGACCTCTGGAATTGATGGCTTCTCCCAAAGAAAGTGTCCAAAGTTCCGCCAATACCGAAAGTAATGCCTTCTATTTATACCACGAGACGGGGAGGGGGTTTTGTGCGCGAAATTCATCTGAGGTGGACTGCTGGAACCGTTGCAAGTTCCGAATACGCTCCAATCGCTAAAATCGCACATTCTTTAGAAGTCGTTGGCCACCTTGATATTGGTGAAAAAGGAATTCGACAGTTGATTTTCCCTCGATTCTGTGAAGGTAAAGGTCCTCAAGATTTGAATGATGTCCCTTTTTTGACTGTTGAATCCGAGCTTGACGGTGGACAAAGCGGTTATCTTGTGGTTTGGAATTCACATCCCCTTTCCATAGCAGCAATACGTTTTTCCAATATCCACATCATCCCACCCTACACTTATGGCGGAGAGGGAATAAATATCACTGTCCGAGGTGTACCCTCTGGAATTTCACAATTTTTGAAAACCTGCAGAGAGTTACTACCCCCGGATGTTGTTAAAGTTGTAGAAATGGGCGATAATAAGAGTCTTATCGAGAACGTCCTCACCCCACGCCAGATAGAATGCGTCAAAGTAGCTGCCTCATCAGGATACTACGACCACCCCAAACAAATCAAATTAAGAGAACTCTCAGAATTAATGAAAATACCTCGTTCGACCTTACAGGAACATCTCAATCGGGCTGAATTAGCCATGATGAAGTGGGCGAGTAAGCAAATAGATTCCGAATAATGCGTGCAAAACCTTGAGAACAAGCGGGTTTTGGGCGAACCATGGACAAGGCATCTCGCTTGGACTCATTACTTCCGAATGGACGTGGTGTTTGGATTCCAATTGATCATGGGGCATCTGATTTCCCAGTTGATGGCCTCACCGATACTGAACATGTCATTCAATCTCTCGTTCGAGCAGGTGTTGATGCCATTGTGGCTCAAAAAGGAGTCGTTGGACACTATAACCACTTATGCGAAGGTTCGTCAACTGATATGGTCGTTCATTTCTCGGTATCAACTCGGCATGCAGGGCCAGACAGTACCAACAAGGTCTTGGTCGGTAATGCGGATGAAGTACTTCCAAGAGGAGGACTCGGCGTATCTTGTCAAGTCAATATGGGTAGCCCAAATGAGGCTGCAATGATTGAACGCATGGGTCAAATGAGCCGAGCAGCTCTCCATCATCAATTACCAATGTTCGGCATGGTATATGCCCGTGGTGAACATCTCTCAATTATGGAAGACGACGATACAAATGCAAATGCACACGCTGTTCGACTTGCATTTGAGTTGGGTTGCGATGCTGCCAAGACAACATGGACCGGTGACAAAGAAAGTTTCAAGAAAATCACATCTGCGGCCCCGATTCCAGTGTTAGTTGCTGGAGGTCCCGCCACTGGCAATTCAAGAGCGATTTTGTCGATGGTTCGGGATGCGCTGGATGCAGGTGCGTCAGGTGTATGCATGGGCCGTCAAGTGTTTGCACATCCAAACGTCGAAGCCATCGCCAAAGCATTGGTGATGCTCGTGCATCAAGATGCCACTGTAGAAGAAGCGATGAATACCTGTGAACTTTGAGGGATATATATGGAAGTTTGGCTTGATTGGCGCTCTTCTATAGAAAGTAAGCACCCCTCTATCAACGGCGTAGATCGAATCCTTTTCCCTGAATATTCTGAGTCGGAATTCGATTTCTTTAGCGATGGGAATCGCTTGATGTGTCATGACCGACTCATAGGTAGTGTTGTGACGATTGATGACGAAGTATCACAAGACCATGCTCGGTCTTTGGTCGGGAGTGTCGAGTGGCTGGTTCTCGAGTTCTCTGACTGGTCGATGATCCCGATTGAAAATCTCATAGCTGCTTGTGAAGGGACACCAACAAAAATTGCTGCGGTTCTTTCGACACCAGAGCAGGCGCAAGGTGCCGGTTTTGCATTACAAAAAGGAGTGGATGCCTTAGTAGTGACCTCTTCGATTGCATTGGTTGAGGCTGCCTTAATCGTCAAATCTCAACGTTTGGAACTCCTCCAAAAAAGCGATGCTGAGCCTTCATTTACTGGAAAAGTCGGCATCGGTGAACTAACGATTACCTCGGTCGAATCCGGAGGGACTGCGGAACGATATTGTATCGATATGACTCGATTACTGGACCATGGCGAGGGACTTTTACTTGGCTCAAGCGCCTCGAGTTTCCTTTTCGTCCATGGAGAGACGCTTGAATCGGAATTTGTACCAACTCGTCCTTTCCGCGTGAATGCTGGGCCACCCCATGCTTACGTTCGCATGGCAAATGGCCAAACGAAATATCTCTCCGAACTTCACGCAGGAGATGAAATCCTCTTAGTGAACACTGAAGGAATGTCTCGCAGCGCCACGATTGGGCGGCTCAAAATTGAAATTCGACCGATGATATTGATAAAATGGGTTGATGAAAATGATAAAGAAGGAAGTATGTTCTTGCAACAAGCGGAGACGGTACGCGTCGTGGGCCTTGACAAGAAAACCAAATCAATCACCGCATTGAAAGAAGGTGAAATTGTCATCGGCTGGTGCGACACAGGGGCGAGACACATCGGTGTTTCAATCTCAAGTACTGTTACCGAGAGATGATATGATGGCTGTTTTGGGTTCTGGAAACGCGAATGGCGGTTGCAGTTTGCTCCATGCAGCAGGACTTGGATATGGAGCAAGTATTGGTCTTGACTTGCCCTTAGCAGTCCGTTTACTGGACAAACCAAGCAAGCGTGATGTCGATGATCCTGATGGATTGCTTCCAGCAATTATCGATGCGTGGCTTGCAGGTGGATTCAAGCTCCCAAATGACCTGGCGAAAGACGGGTTACATTGGGCAGTAGTAAGCCAAATCCCTCCGCGCCAAGGTCTCAAGTCAAGTGCTGCAACAGCCATAGCTGCACTTCGAGCACTTGCAGATGCAACCAAGTCTGAAGTTAGCGATGAGGAATATGTCGCAATGGCTGCCCAAGCCCAACTCGAAGCAAATGTGTCACTCACGGGTTCTATCGATGATGCATGGGCTTGTCTCACTCCAGGGTGGAAACTCATCGACCCACAAGCAAACAGTATCACTGAAGGTGTATTGTTTGAAGGGGACGGCCCCGATACCGACCATTGGACGGTTATGATCGTGTGCCGTGGAGAGCGGGATAAACGTCCTGAACTTGAAGATTTTATTCCCCACAGCACTGCCTTTCAAAATTCACTTGAAGCATTACAAGAAATGAATGAACTGGTTGCCTTAACTTGGAACGGTCGAGGTATTGTTGCAGTTATGAACGATGTCCAAGGTAAAAAAATTACCAACGATGCAATTCTCAACGGAGCACGTGCAGCTGGAATGAGTGGTTCAGGGAATGCTATCATAGTCGTTGCACCAAAAGTGAGCAAGCCAACTTGTGAGCGATTACGGAAATTATTCGAGTCACACAAAGATGTGGTCAAAGTAATTGAAACCTCATTCTTGAGTATCCAAAGAGAAGAAACGATGTGAGACGCACCTTCTTGAGGGGAGGGGGGCTCGTGAAACTGAATCCAATGCATATGCACCTCGGAGAACGTATCCGGCTCACCCTTTTTGGGACAAGCCATGGACCTCGTGTTGGAGCAATTCTCAAAGGTGTACCTGCTGGTATTGTTCTCGATTATCCAGCCATTGAGCAAGCAATGGCTTCACGGCGCCCTGGTGGACGTTACGCCAGTAAGCGCAAAGAGGCCGATGCTGTTGAAATTCGGTCTGGGGTTGTCGATGGCCAAACGACTGGAGAGGATATTGAAATCTCTATTGCAAATACAGATGCAAAGTCTCGTGACTACAGTTTCCTCCCCGATCATCCACGCCCTGGCCATCAAGATATGGTGATGCATAAGCGAACCAACGGTGAAGCTGACCTACGCGGTGGGGGAAGTTCAAGTGCTCGCTTAACCGCTGCTTTGGTGGCTTCTGCTGCCGTACTCTCTCCACTCCTCAACAACCTCGGCATCGAATGTGAAGCACATGTTGGTGCAATCGGGCAAGTAAAAGCACAAGCAATGGCACTCTGCCCTCCAAGATGGGAGAATGAAGCATGTCAAGAGATGCGATGCAGAGATCCTTTAGCAGCCTTAGCCATGATTGAAACTGTTGAGCAACATCGAATGAAACGCAATTCAGTTGGAAGTCGCGTAGACCTGTGTATCGCTGGAGTCCCACTCGGAGTGGGTGAACCTTGGTTTGACGGTCTTGAGCCTGCTCTTGCTCGTGCTATGATGGCGATTCCTGCGGCGCGAGGAGTTACTTTTGGACGTGGATTCGGTGTTGTGGAAATGTCTGGTCTCGAACACAATGACGCATGGGGGGGAACAGCCGAACATCCAAGATTGACGGGTGAAATGCCTGATGGAGTCATGGCAGGTCTTGCTACGGGCTCTCCGATTCATGTTTCGGTGGCTTTCAAGCCGCCTTCGAGTATTGCTACTGAACAACACACTCTGAATTTAGCAACCGGTTCGGTTGAGCCATTGGTGGTAGGTGGACGTCATGACCCAGTATTGGGCCCTCGGGCAGTTGCTGTGGTCGAAGCGATGGCCAAACTCGTCCTCTGCGACCTTACACTACGTGGAGGGTTCTTGGATGAGTGAAACCATCACCGTGCACAAATTTGGAGGCTCTTGCCTTCGTGATATTTCGGATCTAAATCGTATTGCTGAAGCGATACTGCATTGGCCTGGTCAATCTATTCTTGTCGTTTCTGCGTTATGGGGCACCACTGACCGCTTGATGCGTGCAAGTCAAGAGCCTCGATACGCAAGTCGATTGGTGAGTGACCTCTCGCGACAACATTTGCGATTTGCCCCGGGTTTAATCGAAAGCGAAAATGGACATTTATTCAACGCCGTTTTGATTGGAATCGAGCAAGCATTGGACGAATTATCTCGCAGCCCTAATGATTGGATCTCAACCAATCGGTTACTTGCTGCAGGAGAACGGTTGTCAGCTTTGGTCGTAGCATACCATTTGCAAGAATTTGGGATTCAAGCCCATCCAGTTGGAGCAGAGGATATCGGTTTGAAGTTGAAGGGAATAAACAGGGCCCCTGTTGTCGATATTGATGCATCAATGGATGAGTTAGACCGAACTGCCCTCCATGGAACGCCCGTGATTACTGGATGGTTCGGTGAAGGGTCCGATGGTGAGTTAGCACTGCTTGGACGTGGAGGAAGTGACCATACTGCCACATCCATTGCACATTTGGTGGATGCGGATAAGGTCATTCTATGGAAAGACGTTGAAGGTGTATTACCGCTAAACCCTCGCTGGGGTATTCCATCCAAACCAATTCCGTATCTTGGCTATGGTGAAGCAGTTGAACTCGCACGCTTAGACACTCCAGTGTTGCATCCAGCAACAGTCGAACCTCTTCGCAGTATTGGAATCCCCCTCGAAATTCGTGATTTGCGAGGAGTTCACAAAGAAAAGGCATCCTCAATTATTGGCCCCGATTTACA